>NNBT01002267.1_pt1 | contig 17811 bp, 9 predicted proteins | sample 1173831 | NCBI WGS metagenome assembly NNBT01 (sample SAMN07173936, study PRJNA388173) | plant metagenome | isolation source: symbiotic tissue sample KVJ10 | place: Norway: Troms, Kvaloya island | reverse complement strand
AAACCTGCGAGGTTTGATAAACTATTTCTTATGCGAAAACAACCAACTCAATAATTCTGGCTCTGCAAATGCACTGTCCCAACTGTTGTGGTTTGCATTTGGATAAAGGGTAAACTTTACTTCATCACCAACCGTTTTTAAACGTTCAGCAATGGCAATCGAGAATGCCGGATCAACAATGTCATCCTTTGCACCGTGAAAGATCCATAGCGGAATTTTCTGGTATTTTTTAATGTTGTTGGTATTGTCGCCACCGCAGATGGCGATAGCAGCGGCAAATTTACGACGTTCTCTTCTTAATAGCTCGTAAGTACCCATTGCACCCATCGATAAGCCGCCAATATAAACCTGTTTTTTATCTACATAAGGTTTTTTAAGGAAGTTTTTAACCATTCCCTGTAGTGCATGCATCACTTTGGTCGGTTTTCCACCTTCTACAAAACTGATTTTTCTTTTGCCTTTGGCATCTTTCTCAAAATTGGCATTGGCCCAAAAATCATTCTGCGGACATTGAGGGAAAACCACAATCGCAGGGAAATTTTTGCGTACATCACTCTTTAGAAACAGTTTTCCGCCATGCACCAGTTGACTGGCATTATCGTTACCTCTTTCTCCACTTCCATGTAAAAAGAAAACGATCGGATATTTTTGGTCGGGATTAAAATTCTCCGGGAAAAGTATCCTGTAGTAGATTGAATCCTTTCCTTTGATATAGCTTCCCCTGTCGAATTTTTTAAAATCCTGAGCGTTTAAAAAGAGTACAGAAAAAAGAATGCAAATGGTAAATAAAATCTTTTTCATCTAACAAAAATAGAAAACCCTGGCTACTTTACAATAGCACAGGGTTTATAACCAAACCTAATTGTCTTTATTTCAGTGTAAAAGATGCTTCTTTTACATCACGTGAGTTTGTACCAATAAATACTTTAAAATCACCTGGTTCTGCCACGAATTTTAGATCAGAATTGTAAAATTTAAGGTCGTTCTCCGAAATGGTGAAAGTGATTGTTTTGCTTTCTCCAGCCTTTAAATTCACCTTTTGGAAACCTTTTAATTCTTTAACCGGACGGGTAATACTACCTACAAGATCCTGAATGTATAACTGAACCACCTCTTTACCATCGTACTTACCTGTATTGTTTAAAGTAACCGATGCGGTGATCGATTTTCCTTTGGTTAAGGTATTTGAGCTTAATTTAACATCACTATAGTTAAAAGTGGTATAGCTTAAGCCGAATCCAAATGGGTATAGTGGATCGTTGCTTACATCTAGATAATTGGAACGGAATTTTTCGAACCATTTACCCTCTACCAATGGGCGGCCGGTATTTTTATGCGCATAATATAAGGGTACCTGACCTACGTTTTGAGGGAAAGTGGTACTCAATTTACCTGAAGGATTAACATCGCCAAAAAGTACATCGGCAATTGCACTTCCTGCTTCGCTGCCCGGGAACCAAACATTTAAAATGGCCGGGATATTTTCCTGCTCCCAGTTTAATGCCAGCGGACGGCCTGTAAATAATACCAATACAACTGGTTTACCTGTTTTAGCCAATGCCTTTAATAAGTTTTTCTGTGTTTCAGGAATCTGGATATCGGTTACACTACTGCTTTCGCCGGTAAATTCAGACCCTTCGCCAATAGTAGCTACAATTACATCCGATTTTTTTGCAACCTCTAAAGCTTCTTTAATCATTTCAGCTTCTGTACGTGGATCGCGTTTATAAGTAGGGTTGTGGATGTTTACATAACGGTGTTCCATGGTAGAATCGGCCAGGAAGTTGGCACCACGCGCCGTTAATACTTTGGCATTGTTACCTAAAGCATTTTTTAAACCTTGAAGCACGGTTACCGATTGATCGAAAAGAGCTGCAACACTCCAGGTACCGTACATATTCGCGGTATTATCGGCCAATGGACCGATTAAACCAATTGTACCTGATTTTTTTAATGGAAGTATATTATTGTTGTTTTTTAACAATACAAAGCTTTCGCCGGCAACTTCGCGTGCCACCTGGCGGTTAGCCGGACTGAAAACCTCTTTTTCTGCTCTTTCAGCGTTGCAGAATTTATAAGGATCGGTAAATAAGCCGAGTTTGTATTTGGCCTGAAGTACTAATCTACAAGCCCTGTCTATTTGCGCGATACCTACTTTTTTCTCAGCTAAAGATTTTTTTAAGGTTCCTAAAAAGCCTTCACCCACCATATCCATATCAACTCCTGCATTTAAAGCCAATGCAGAAACAGTTTGTAAATCGCCCATGCCATGTGCAATCATTTCAGGGATACCCGTGTAATCGGTTACTACAAAACCTTTAAAACCCCATTGATTACGTAAAACATCAGTCATTAACCATTTGCTTCCGGTTGCAGGAATGCCATCAACTTCGTTAAAAGAAGCCATTATGCTGGCCGCTCCGGCATCAACAGCTGCTTTGTAAGGTGGGAAATATTCGTTGTACATACGCACTTTACTCATATCGGTGGTATTGTAATCTCTACCGGCTTCTGCTGCGCCATATAAGGCATAGTGTTTTACACAGGCTAAAATTTCGTTATTGGCCTGAAGTTTACCTTGATACCCTCTTACCATAGCGGCGGCAATCTGCGAGCCTAAATAAGCATCTTCACCACTCCCTTCAGAAATGCGGCCCCAACGTGGATCTCTTGAAATATCTACCATAGGAGAGAAGGTCCAGTTGATGCCACTGGCACTTGCTTCAATTGCCGCAATCCTCGCTGATTTTTGTACGGTTGCCATATCCCAGATACAGCTTACGCCCAAAGGAATCGGGAATACCGTATTGTAACCGTGGATCACGTCCATTCCGAAAAGTAAAGGAATTTTCATGCGGCTGTTTTCTACCGCGATTTTTTGAACGGCTTTAATCTTATCTACACCTTTGATGTTGAATAAACCACCAACTTGTCCTTCTTTTATTTTTTTAGAAATGTCGCTGCTGTTAGCCTGTCCGGTGGTGATATCACCAGAACTTGGCAGGTTAAGCTGACCAATTTTTTCGTCAACGGTCATTTTCGCCATCAGGTTGCTGATGAAAGTATTCATCTTTGCCTCTTCTGCCGAAAGAGGTTTTTTGGTTTGTGCTGATCCGTTCAGTACAAGCAGTGTTAAAAAAACAACCAGGATATTCGCTCTCTTCATTATATATGTGTTTTATTCTTTATTAATCAGTTTTGTGGTAATCGTTAAAAACGATTGGTTATTTTCACACTCATTACAAATGAGCATGAGCGCTTATTTTAATCTACCTTCTTCACTTCGGTTTTTACCGATACGCCGTTCTCATTTATCGCCTCGATAGAAAAGTAATAGGCCTTTTGACTGTCCATTGCTTTAAACCAATATTCATTAAAATCGTGGATCATGATGCAGTTATACAGTTTATCAGGTGCTGTACCATAGTAAAGATTATAAGCAAAAGCATTATCAACAGGTTCCCATTTGATGTAGGCGCTGCGTTTATCTTTTTCTGTCCTTAATACGATCAGGTTTTTCACTTTCGTTGGTTTTTCTCCATTTCCGTTCCCGAAAATGCGTAGACCGCTAATGGCAAATTTTCCGGTAGGCATGTGGATATTTACCATTTTGATAAACCTTGCTTTTACTGGTTTTGGTAGTTCGATGTAATCATGCGGAACATCGGTTTTGTTCTGACTTTTATCAACCAGGGTAGTCCATTTTTTTCCATCTGTTGTGGAAAGGATTTTATATTGGTGGTAAATTCCCATCTGTCTTCCTAAGAATTCAGCATCCTGATCAGCATAGTTAATTTGTACGGCATTAACGGTTGCAAGATTGCCCAGATCAGTCTGGATCCATTCACCATTATTAGCTGTTTTTGCGCTCCAATAGGTTTTAATACTTTCATCAACCGCATTATTGGCATTGAAGCTTCCTAAAGTAGAGGAAACGGTTACCGGTTTTTTATAATTAATAAGCATCCAGCCTGGTCCGGCAGGACCACCTTCTTTTCTTTCAGATGGTAAATAAAGCGGATAATCGCCAAAGGCGGTATTGGTCCACATGACATCGTCTTTATCGAAACCGGTTGGCCAGATACCAATTCTACGTTCCCATGTATTTTTTACGCAGATAATGCTGGTAGAAACATGCCAGTAATTTTTGCTGTTATCCTGAAAGGTTGCACCATGACCTGCACCCCGTGAAAATCCACCGCCTTTATAACTCAAAGGATCAGACTGCGGAGTTGTAGGCGTATCATAGAACAAAGGTTTGGTACCAACTACCACGCCGTCGGAATAGCCACTAAATTCGGTACCCGGTGCGCCATACTGGAAATAATATTTGCCATTGTGTTTGGTCATCCATGCACCTTCTGCAAAAGGATCGAGGAAAGTATCGTCCATATATTCGCCAAAACGCTGCCAGCCATATCTCCAGCTTTGGAGCAGGTACATTGGCATACGGGTACCTTTTGGCTGAAAAGTTTTGCGGTCTAATTCTACGCCATACATCGGGTAATTGTTGCTGCTTCCATTATACATGTAAAACTTGCCATCGTCATCAGTAAAAAATGCAGGATCCCAGCCACCAATTTCTAAAGAATCGACCAATGGAAACCATTTGTTGCCTTTAGGATCGGTACTTCCCCACAAAGTGAAGTTTTTAGTATAGGTACTGCCGAAAACCACCATGGTATCGCCAACGATGCCTACTCCAGGTGCACAAAGTTCATCTTTGGTTTTATTCCAGGGACGAAGAAATTTCTTTTCGTGGAACTTCCAGTTCAGCATATCGGCACTGTGCCAGTAACCCCATTGGTTGGTGCTGAAAAGGTAAAAATCACCTTTATAATTTACAATTACCGGATCGGCCGTGGCACGGTGTTTACCCCATTCGGTAAAAGATTCGAAAGGCGTATAACCATAATCTATATTGATGGGGTTGCAATAGGTTTTTTGCTGCGCATAAACAGCATAACTACCACAAAAAAGGGCTGTAATTAAAAATATTTTGAATAAATGTTTAGCCATTAGGTAGAGGGATTAGTTAAAAGATTTTAATCTGGGCACAGCTTTGGCAGCCAAGTGCCATTCCGCTTGCACTCAATCCGGTAACATTAGATTGGTGTTCCCAGTAAATCCACATATTGTGGGCACCACCTGTTGAGGTTAAGCCAACAGTATAAACATCAGAACCTTCAGGGATTTGCCCTAAAACAATTCCGTTTGGTGTATTTGGTGGGATGAAAAAATAATAAGCGCCCCCACTTGTTGTGTTTTGAAGTGTTACGTGTACGCCATCGCTGGTCGAATTTGTAGCCGTTACATTTACAGTATTAAATTTTGCTTTTTTATTCTTTTTTATCGTTGCCACTTTGTGCTTTGGGAGTGTTGTGAAACTTGAATTCACAAACGTGATCCCAATCATTGCTATTAGTATTAAAATTATTCTTTTCATGGTTCTGTAGATTTAATTTAAAATATATAGTGGCTAAACATTTATATACAACTCAATATTATGGCTGAAACTGGAAATCCAATTTTTTTAAACCATTTTGAATATCTTTATTTCCCATAAATAATTTCCAAAGCAGGCCTGATCTGTAGTTTTCGATCATCACTACCATTGGTCCCTGATCGATGCCTAAATACCTTTTCGGATACCAGTTATCGGTTTCAGAAAAGGCATCATAAAAACCATATTTACCCCAAACTTTATCACCCAAATCTTCATAAAGGTGTCTGATTACCTTCATCGATTCTTTTGGCGTGTAAGGGATAGAAGAAATGGCTGCAGTGGGAGAAATAACGCCATAATCTTCCTGCAGGCTATGGGCAGCATAACCTTTTACCGAGTAACTGGCGGTTAAACCCCAGCTATTTTCGCCATAACCCTTAAATTTTTTAGGATTGGCTACACAGTAATCGTGTATGGCCAAAGTTTGGTTTACATTGTTTTGCCAATAATCTGCATAGCGGTCTTTCAATCCCTTAGGATTTAAACCTAAATATGAATAATGTGCCCAAAATAATGGACCCACAGAATTTTTTGCGCCTTGATAATCTAATGGAATATGATGTCCATAAAGATCGAAATCTGCTTTAATTGCTCCTCCTCTTGCCCAACCTTCGTGGTAAACTTCGGCTGGTATGGTATGAGTAGGGGAGGAAGCTGCCATAACATACATAATTAAACATTCGTTATAGCCTTTTACCGGAAAGTTCATTTCCCAGTTGTACTCCGGCGACCAATGCCAGTACAATACATTTTGTCCGTTGCGGAACCAGTTGAAATCGATACCCTTCCAAAGTTCATCGGCTTTTTTTGCCAAAGCTTTTTCGGGTTCAGAACCATTTTTATAATACTCGTTGATGCAGATTAAAGCCTGTGCAACGAAAGAGGTTTCTACTAAATCACCTCCGTTGTCTTTTTGTCCAAATGGGCGTACTTTTCCTGTTTCGCTATTTATCCAGTGCGACCATGCGCCATGGAACCGATCGGCTTTGGATAGGAAATCCAATATTTTGTTTAAACGATCTAATCCTTCTTTTTTGGATACATAATTCCTGTCAATCCCACTCAAAATGGCCATTAAGCCAAAACCTGTTGCACCTGTAGCTACTGTGTTTTTATCATTTTCCGGATAAACGTTATCTACATGGAAACGCTCCCTGCCTGCGCCAGAAGTTGGTTCGGCACCATCCCAAAAATATTGGAAGGTCTGTTTTTGAACCAGATCCAATAATTCGATATCGGAAAGGTTTTTTTTGATCGTTAGATCGGGAACATAAGTGGTGTTCTTGCTTTTATTACAGGCTGCAAAAAGCATAAAAGGACACAAGATCGTTATCAGTAGGTAAGTAATTTTGCTTGGGACAATGTTTAGCATAGTATCAGGGTAAGGAAAGAAAGGTTGTCAGCATTAACTGACAACCTTTATCAAAAGATGTATTAGTAACCGGGGTTTTGCGTTAGCAAGCCGCCACTTAAATCAATTTCTGTTTGTGGGATTGGCCACACTTCATTTTTATTAGCTTTCCAGCCTTTAACACCAAATACCTCAGCACCTCTGCCTTGACGAATTACATCAAAATAGCGGTCATTTTCAAGTGCAAGTTCTACCTGTCTTTCTTTATGAATTGCGGTACGAAGCGCTACTTTATCAGTTGTGGTAACATCAGGAAGAATACCTGTTGCAGTACCCCTTGCACGTGCACGAACTTTATTTAGTGATATTAATGCAAGCGATGTGTTATTAAGCTCGTTTGCTGCTTCGGCATTCATTAATAAAATGTCTGCAAATCTCAATACCCTGAAATTTTGCTGAGAACCTTGATTGCCTGAAACAAACATGCCAAAAGGAACATAAGATTTTTGGTTGTAACCTATGTTTACTATATCAGATTTAATATGGTCACCTTGCGGAGTTGTTTCTCCAGGAAATAGAATGGTTGCATCTTTTCTGGGATCACCCGGCTCAAAAGCAGCAATTAATACTGTAGATGGAGTATTAAATCCCCAACCACCAGCTGCTTCTCCAGCCACACCTTGAACCTGACTGTATTGAGAGTTGGATGCATCGTTATTTCCAGGAAGGAACTCACATTGAACCTCGAATAATGATTCAACACTATTCTCATTTTGGGTACGGAATCCTTTTTCAAAATCTGGAAAAAGAGAATAACCCATGCCTATTACCTGGTTGGTTAAAGATAAAACATCGTCCCACTTTTGTTGGTACATGGCTACCTTAGCATGCAAGCCAATAGCTGCGCCTTTTGTAGCCCTACCTAAATCTGCAGCTCCATAAGATTGAGGTAAAACTGCTGCGGCTTCATTCAGGTCTTTTTCAATTTGGGCATAAACTGTAACTTTATCCGATTGAGGCAGATTATATTCGCTATTATCTTTAGGAACATGTAACCTTAATACCACTCTTCCGTAGGCACGTACCAACCTGAAATAAGAATATGCCCTTACAAATTTTGCTTCAGCAAGATATCTGTTTTTAAGGGTCTCATCCATACTTATATTCGGGATATTATCAAGGACCTGGTTACAAAGGTTGATATTTTGGTATTGACCTGTCCAGAAATCCTGTAACGCTCCCTGTGTAGAAGTTACTGTAAATTGATCGTAAAGATTAAAGAAGGTAGCATCAGTAGGAGTACTTCCTTTATCGGCCTCATCCGATCCGGTACTTTCAATAGCGATTGCATTAAAGGCAACATTGTTCCAGCTGCGTAGGTTGGCATAAATTGCGTTTACACCTTTTAAAGCATCTTCTTGAGTTTTCCAGAAGGTAACTGATGGTTGTTGTGCTTGAGGTGGAACATTTAGAAAATCTTTTTTGCATGATGCAGTAAAAAGTACTGCACTAAGTGCAGCTGCAGCAAAAAATGATTGTGTGTTTATATATTTTTTCATTTTAAGTCGATTAGAAAGTTACGTTAACTCCAAAATTGTAAGTAGCAAACAAAGGGTATACATTGGTATCAATACCTGCATTAGTTGGTGTTCCACCTACCTCCGGGCTAAATCCTTTGTATCCAAAAATGTTAACTGCATTCTGTGCGTTTAAGAATACCCTTAATCGTTGCATTTTCCATTTATTAACAATTGCTGAAGGTAAGCTGTAACCAAGTTGAATGTTTCTCAATCTGATATAATCACCTTTTTCTACATAAAATGAGTTTGGCGCATTGTTAAGCCCACCAGCTAAATCAGCAGAAGGGTAGGTATTTGAGGTGCCCGGACCAGTCCAACGGTGATCAAAGAAATCTTTAGTATAGTTTTCGTTACCAAATCTGCTACTCAAGTTTGCATTAAATACATCTACATCAGCTACTCCTTGTATATCAACAGTTAAATCAAAGTTTTTGTAGGCAAAGTTGGTGTTTAAACCATAGGTGAATTTAGGATTTGGATTACCAAGAACAACCCTGTCCTTTAAATCGATCACCCCATCGCCATTGATGTCTGCATATTTAAAATCGCCCTTTTTAAATCCAGGCCATGCTGCAGCCTCTGCATCCGTTTGAAATATACCAGCAACCTGATAGCCAAAGAATTCTCCAATAGCTCTGTTATTAACCGTTCTGGTAGAAAGATAACCACTGGTTAAGCCAGCTCCACCTTTGTAGATAGGATTTGCACCTGATGTAACGTTTAATACTTTATTATTGTTTATTCCTAGGTTTCCACTAATTGAATAGGTTAAACCGCCTGACGTTTTATCAGCCCATGTAGCTAAAAATTCGAAACCACGGTTTTGAATATCTGCCTGATTGGCAATAATAGAACTGTTTACTGTTCCTAAACTTCCTAAAACCGGGATATCAAATATCGCCTGTTCTGTTTTTCTGTTGTAATAATCCAATTCAACACTTAGTCTGTTTTTTAAGAAACCCATTTCTAAACCGATATCGGTTCCAGCACTTCTTTCCCAGAATAAGGTTGGAGGAACAATACTTCTGATGCTTGCACCTGTGTACGGGATACCACCAAAAATTGCAATTAAAGCAGCAGTTTGATCTACTGTTTGGGTTGATGGGTTAAATGGTACCCCTGCATTACCTACTTTACCCCAGCTTCCTCTTAATTTTAAATTGCTGAAAATGTTCTGGTTTTTCATAAATTCTTCGTTGCTAATTACCCAGCCTGCTCCGATGGAAGGAAAATTTCCCCAAACGTTATCAGAGCCAAAAAATTGAGAGGCACCATCTCTTCTTATTGATGCATTTAATAAATATTTATTCTTATAACCATAATTAACCCTTGCAAAGTAAGATGAGAATGTGCCAAGCTCACCTTTATCAACAATATTTCTGCTGGCAGCATCGCCTAAGGCTAAATATAAATCACCTTCACTGCTATATGGAACATTTTTAGCCTCAGCATTTATGGAGTACATTTTATTTCGCTGTGCTGTTTGACCAGCCAAAACAGTCAAACTATGGTCGTTCCATTTTTTATCGAAAGTCAAGGTATTTTCAACTAACCAGTTTCTATTTTCAATCCGGTCTATATCAAGCTTACTTATAGTGCTTAACTGGGTGCTTGTAGCTGTATATTTTGGTACATAACCCCTTACTTCTTCCTGTCCAAAATCTCCGCCTATACTTGTTTTAAAGGTGAAGTTTTTAAGGAACTTTAATTCTGCATATACGTTACCATTGATTTTGTATTTGGTGGTATTCTGATTAAAGAAATCCAAAGTGGCCTGAGGGTTCATATTACTTCCATTTCCCAACTTAAAAGCATTTGGATCGCCATAGCTACCATCTGCATTGAAAACAGGTATAACCGGCGATGCTGCATACATTGCCCTGAAAATATCTGTTGGGGCATCTTTTGATTTACTATACGTTCCTGCAATATTGTAACCGATTTTTAATGGCTCAAAAAGCTGGAAATCGTTAGCCAACCTTACGGTATAACGCTTGTAATTGTTGTTTTTAACAATCCCATCCTGATCAAGATAACCTAAAGAGAAATTGTACGTTGATTTTTCTGTACCTCCACTTATTGATAGCTGATGATTTGTAACAGCCGCACTTCTCAGCACCTGATTGTACCAATCAGTTCCTTCGCCTAAATTAGTATTGGCAAACAAAGGTGCCTTAGGTGGGTTCTGTAGATTGTATGCTTCATTTACCACAGTTGCATACTCACTTGCATTTGCCATTTCTACCTGATTAGTTACTTTTTGAATCCCAACAGAACCATTATAATTGATTACTGCTGTTCCTTTTTTGCCTTTAACCGTAGTTACTAAAACAACGCCATTTGCAGCACGGATACCGTAAATTGATTGTGATGACGCATCTTTTAATATACTGATATTGGCGATATCTGCCGGATTAAGGAAATTAATATCATCATACCATACACCATCTACCACGTACAATGGTCCGGTTTTTCCGTAAATGGTACTTGTGCCTCTGATTGTTATTGTTGGAGAACCACCTGGTGTACCTGTATTGGTGATTGAAACACCGGCAACTTTACCTTGTAGTGCACCAACTGGATTTACCGATGCCTGCTTAGAAATATCCTCGCCTTTCACGGTTCCAACTGATCCAGTAACATCAATTTTTCTTTGCGTACCATAACCCACAACCACAACCTGCTCTAACTGTTGTGTTGATGATGCTAATGATACATTGATGGTGGTTTGATTATTTACAGCCTGCTCAAGTGCTGTGTAGCCTACAAAGTTGAATACCAATGTGGCATTGGCTGGTACGCTAAGAGAATAGCCGCCATTTACATCTGTTTGGGTGCCGGTTTGTGTGCCCTTAATTAAAATAGATACGCCTGGTAATGGAGTTTTGTCACCTCCATCAATTACCTTACCTTTTACGGTAATGTTTTGCGCTAATGCTACGTTAATTGTTAGCAAACAAAATGCAGCGAGAACAGAAATTCTTGTAAAGATTCTTTTCATGCTTTATTATAAATTTTAGTTTAATTGTTAGTTAAATGTGAGGTTGTTTTTGCTGATGTGCAAGTGTTTGTACCTCTACATTTATACATCATATTGCTTTGTGGGGTATCTCAACCAACTAAACCGAATGCGATTTTAGCCTAAAAACGCAGTTTTTGAGATTTTAACATAATTTTAACATATACACAAGTGTAAAAATAACACTAAGTGTTTTGTGGGGTTATAAAAACGGTTATGAGAGGTAATGATGTAGTGCCAATTCTATATGGTGGGATACAATCAGGACATGCTCCTGGTTTTTGCAGATTTAATCGGCATTACTTTTCTTCAGTTTTACAGCTGAAAAATGAAGGAAATTGAGCCTGAGATGAGTATCTATAGCTCCATCAAAAACTCAGTTAAATTTTTGTCATGTGGTACTTCCAGCTTCTTACGTAAGCGGTACCTGCGGATCTCTACCCCGCGTAAACTGATGTTCAATAACGACGACATTTCTTTACTACTCATATTCATCCTGAGATACGCGCAAAGTTTTAAATCATTCGGAACAAGATCTGGATGTTGTGCTTTTAATTTCTTGAAGAAACTTTCATGTGCCTCATTAAAGCTATTCTCAAAAAGATGCCAGTCGCGTTCATCATTCATGCCATCATTGATCACCTTCTGGATTTTGCGGGTTTGATCATCAGAAAGTTTTTTGCCGTTTTCATCCTTTAACTTGGTGATCTCATCGCTCAGTTTTTGGAGGAGCTCATTCTTATATACTAATGTCATGGCAGAATTGGCCAGTTCCCTGTTTTTTGATGCCAGTTCGGCCTGGAGTTTCTCTGTTTGAAGTTTGATGATCTGTTTCTCATTTGTTTCTGCTTCCTGCCTCAATATTTCTTCCTGCTCGGCCTGCAAACGGTCGCTTATTTTCTGACTATCCCGTTGCAGCTTCCTTTCATAAATTTTCTTGCCCATAATCAATACGATCACAAAAAGGATGGCATAAAGCAGTATGGCCCAGTTATTCAGGTACCATGGGCGCAAAATGGTAAACTTATAAACGGTTTCTTCACTCACCGTACTGTCATCTATCTTTGCCCTAACCTTGAAAACATAGTTCCCGGCACTAAGATTGGTGAAATCTTTTTGGGTGGCATAACTCCAGTCAGACCAGGTACGGGAATAACCTTCCAGATAAATCTGGTATTTAACCTTGGCCTGGCGGTAATAAGGCAGTGCGTAAGAAATGCGAATATTGTTACGGCTGTTCTGGATCTCTGTTGCTTCTTCGCTGTTTCCAGCCTCACTAATGAGCGAAAATTTATCGGTAATATCTTCAACGCGCCTGATCAAAACGGCAGGGAGTTTTTGTTTCTGCTGGTTGAGCTGCGCAGTTGGGTTATAAATTACGAAACCATCATCTACACTGATCAGGTAAATGGCATTACTGATGCGGCTGATGTTTTCGTAATATTGTACCATGCGGCCATCCAGAATGCTAAATTGATTGGAATCGATTTCTACCTTTCCAGGTTCACTAAAATTAACCAGGGCCGTTTTACCATGGTTAATAAACCAGTATTTTTTGCCACCAGCATTAATAATTTTATTGGACGATTGGAATGAACCGAGCTCTTTATTCAATGCAGCGTACTTGGTGAATTTATCGCTTAACTCATCATAAGTATAAAAACCCGCATCAGAAGAAAACACAATTTTGTTCTCTAAATTGAATATATTGATGTTGTAATTGCCAGGCAAACCATTCTTTTCATCGAAATACTTAACGCTGGTTGCGTTGCTGTAATTCTGGCTTAAACTCAATTTGTATAAGCCCTTATAGGCATGTGCTACCCAAATATCACCTTTATTATCTTGCTCAACATATCTCGACGGCGCATCGAATCCTGCAATTTTTGTTACAAATTTTAATCCCGAACCCGGAGATTCTGTAAAGAGCGAAAGTCCTGTGTACGTACCTTGAACCAGGTAATTTGGATTGGAATTTAGCTTTTTGATTGTCCACCCGCCTGCTGATCTTGATAGCCAGTTAATTTGATCACCATTTACCTTGAATGTGCCACTATTGTGCCCACAAATCAGTTCATTATCAATAATGGCCAGTTCCCAAACCTGCCCTTGTGAATTAGGAATTAACCTGAAATTAAATGGCAGGAGGTTATCAGGCGACCACTCGCTATAAAATAGACCTTGGTTGGTGCCTAGGTAAATCTTATTGTTAAAAATAATACTGGAGTACACCGTTCCAAACTGACCGGTTTTATCAAAATAGAAATATAGGGGAGAATTGAGTTCGATCCTGTCGATTCCATTGTCAAGCCCAGTCCAGAGGTTTTGTTCATTGTCGGCATATAAACTTAAAACCGTGTTGTTTTGTAAACCGCTCGATTTGTTAATCCGTTGTACCACCCTTCCATTTTCATCAATAATAATTAAACCATTAAGGATGGTGCCGTAAGCGAAATATTTGCCGAGTAAACTTACTCCATTGTTAAGCTGATAGGTTTTTAAATAACTGTTGGCTGGCGTATTTAAAGGTGCAAAATCATTACCATTATAAGTAAATAAGCCATTTTTGCTGGTGCCGATAATGAGGCCATCAGTTTTATAGGGTAAAATAGAAAGAATACCTTCTTTACCCAGTTTCTCGCTATTTGTAATGTGAGTCAGTTTGTTTCCAACCAGTTCGAATAGGCCTTTTTCCAATACCTCGATAAAATACCTGTTGCGCACTTTATGCAGAAACAAAAAGGAAGATGGCGATTTTACCACTTCGATTTTATTGTTTTTGTAGATGAAGATTTTGGAAAAAGATTGAAAAATTACCCGGTCTTGATCTATATAAATTTTCCATACCTCATCATTTATTTTAATACCCTTTGGTAATAAATTGATAAGCGAGTTATAGCTTAATTTGTTGTTTTTAATCGACCAGAAACCAAATTCTCCAAAACCGCCAGTGTAAATTTTTCCTTTATTATCTGTAGCTACCGATCTAACAATCTGCCGGTTAGGAAGCTGGTATTTCTGCCAGTAACGACCATCAAAAGTTAGAAGTCCTTCGGCATTGCCAAAATACATTACACCATTTTGATCTTTTGTGATGCTCCAGTTTTGATTGCCGGATGAATAAACAGATTTTGGGTAATTTTCTATATAGGGTACACCAATGCTTTTAATTTCTGATGCATAGATATTTATGGTGAAGCACGAAAGCAGTAATAGGAAACGGAAATAGTTTAGCATAAAATGGTTACTGGATAAAGCCATTATTACACAAAGTAAATGAAAAATTGTTTAATAAGGTGGTTACTAGCTAATAGTTGATGGTTTAAAGTTCATTACGAGTAGTTTAATGATGTCAACATTCGATAAATGATCCATTTACTATATTAAAAGAGGTCGTGATTATGTAATATTATAATGGTTGATTGCCTTTAACGATTAAGACGTTAATAAACATTAAGCAGATTAAACGGTTGGATACCGAAACTCGCCAGCTAGCCCTGATGGGAGTGGTACGAAGCCAATTTTTCATTGGCGAAGTAAAACGTACAGCAGGACGGAACCCTTGTTGTTTTCAATGATACTGCGCTCCAAAAACCTATAATATCCTAATCACAACGATTGAAACTTTGCCAATCAATATAGACCATTAACTCAAAACCTAACCTTTCACTGCCACCGGCTGCGGAACCTTCACATAATAACCCGTGCCGTCATAAGGTCGTTTGCGCGGATTAGTGGTGCATGCCGTTGAGCAGCAGCCCTGAAGTTCATCACCGCATTCATCGCACTGGGTAATGTGCTCGTTACATTCGGGATTGGCACAGTTGATCATTTTGGGTGTAGTTTTGCCACAGTTATAACAAACTGACACAATAGTTGGGTTTACCTCATTTACATCAACAGCAATGCGGTTATCGAAAACATAACATTTGCCTTCAAAATCCTTTCCGCCAGCTTCCTTTCCGTATTTGATAATGCCACCATGTAATTGGTACACATCATTAAAACCATGGTGCAAAAGTAGGGCAGATGCCTTTTCGCATTTAATACCACCAGTACAATAGGTTAATATTTTCTTATCTTTATATTGGGCAAGCTGGTTAATCTGCTCAGGGAAATCGCGAAAATTCTCAATATCAAGCGTTACCGCATTTTTAAATTTGCCGAGGTTGTGCTCATAATTAGAACGGACATCAAGGATGATTACATCCTCATCATCTTTCATTTTCATGAAATCAACTGGTTCTAAATGTTTCCCTGTTTTTTTATTTGGATTAATAATCGAAGTATCCCTTAAACCTGAATGTACAATTTCCGATTTATAACGGCAGTGCATTTTCAGGAAAGAAGGTTCTTCAACATTATCAATCTTAAATTCTGTTTTGGCAAACCGCTCATCAGCATGTATAGCTTCCATATAAGCTTCGCAAGCCTCTACGGTACCAGATACGGTTCCATTTAACCCCTCGTCGGCAACGATAATACGGCCAACTAAACCTAACGATTTACAAAATTTAAGGTGATCGGCAGCAAATTGTTCTGCCTCCGCTATGTAACTATAGCAATAGTAAAGTAGTGTTTGATATTTTTTCATAACGCTGTTGATACCGTTGCAAACGGCGTTTAAAGCGGGGCAAAGATAGGGGAATTATGTAAGATGTAAAAATGGAAAATGTAAGATGGATAATGTAATGCTAGCCATCATCCATCTTACATCAAACATTTTCCATCCTAGAAACCGTACGATATCCTAAATCCTTGGGTTAACTTGGTAGCGCCATCATAAGCAAAACCGTAACTGGCCCTTAATACCAGGCGTTGGATACCAAAGTAAAATTCTTTGTAATTTCTTTTTTCAGGTGAAGATAAGTAACCCCCGCCAATAAATTCTTCCAGTTTAGCTTTACGAAGTAAAGGAATTTTGTTCATAAAGAAACCTGAGAAATTATGTTCTAAATGCGCTTCGAAATATTGCTGGTTGGTACTGAACTGATAAAAATCTAAATATTGAAACTTCCTTAAATTGGGAGGGAAGATGGTCGAAATGTTACCTGCGAAATGTTTGAAATCAGGATAATACATCTTTTCGTTATTGAGGAACTTGCCCACACCAGCCAAAAATGAGGTATAACCCCATAATCCTAATCCGATCCTATCCTGAGAAACCTCAAGCTTTACAAAATCGTAATCAACATCGCTGTTTAATATGCCATTAAATCCTTTTTTGTACAAAACGGTAATTTTAGGGAATTTTGATGCTGTGTAAAATTTGCCATCCGGGCGGCTAATGTATTGCTGTCCGAAAGTATAAGTTAAACTTGCGGTTGCACTTAAAGAATTATACGTTGGGAAAAGCGGTGTTTCTGCTGCCGGACTAAAAGGATTGTTTGAGGTAAATTCCCTGTCTTTGGCATCGATAATTTTAAACGTAGAGTTATTGGTTAATGTTTTGTTTCTGCTGTAATCTACGCTTACACTTCCCTGCAATCCTGAAGCCAGTTCTCGTGTGGTATTGATGTTAACAAAACTCTTCTCATAAAACTTAGCGAAGTTTTTCTCATAGAGCAGGGAGTTGATGGAGTTACCCAGGGTTGTCATTGAGCCGAGGTTGTTCAGGTCGAAGATTCCGTTTCCGAATGATGCACCTACACTGGCCCGTTTAAGTGGGTTGTAATAATAGCTTCCGGTTAAGCTTCCGGTAAGTTTTTGGTTGGCAAAACCATACCGCAGTTCAGGGCGGATAGAATAAGATCTTCTGTTTTCAAATTCCTTTCTGTAAGTAACACCGTATTTAATGGCAAAGCCTTCCACTGTGTTATAAAATATAGCCCTAAGTACAGGGTCGAACGACCAATATTCTTTATCGTATCTATCGTTAATGCTGTAGCCGTGTAATAACAATTTGCCTATCCCGAACTTGTTATTGTCTTTTTCTAAGGAGTCGAGGTATTTTTTTGATTCTTTTAATTTGGCAACACTATCTTTTTTAACGTAGTTGATTTTTTCATCTTCCGTTAAGGGGATAGGCCTGTTGTTTTTCCAATAAACAGAATCTTTCTTGTTCACCATTTCGGTTACTTTTAAAATTTCGCCGTTGAAAAAGTTATTCGGAAACTTAGGGTCGAGGTTGTAATTGCTGTAAATACCTACAAAATAACCGGCAATTTTAAAGCCCAGTACATTGCCTGCAAACTGAAAATTAATAGAAGTAGGCATATACACCTCATTCACTTTTGTAAATTGTTGACTAATGTTTAAGGTATCGATAAAATTGATACCTGAGTTTTTAGTAAGGTATACATCGGTATTGTAAATTCTCCAGCTATCATCAACGATGTAAATAATCCCCCTAAAA
>NNBT01002558.1_pt1 | contig 17896 bp, 14 predicted proteins | sample 1173831 | NCBI WGS metagenome assembly NNBT01 (sample SAMN07173936, study PRJNA388173) | plant metagenome | isolation source: symbiotic tissue sample KVJ10 | place: Norway: Troms, Kvaloya island | reverse complement strand
GACCACGTTGCCGATCGCGGAATCGCGCGACGTCTTCGGCGACGTCCTCGAGCGAGTTCACGTGCCACTGATCCCGGAAGGGACGCAGCATGTTGCACGCTTCGCCTTCGACGACGATCTCAACCCGGCCGAGGCCGAACGCCGACGGCAGATCGATCGGGCTCAACCGAGCCTCGATCACGCGGCCGCGAACGCCGGATCGAGCCAGGCGGCGCAGGCGCGCGCGCGCATCCTTCTCGGCGGCTGCGCGCAGCGCGAGCGCATCGTCGAGGCGTGCAAGCACCTCCGCCAGGCGCGAGCGCACCTCGTCCACGCTGTCGCGCAGCTCGGCTTGGTTGGGCGTGAACGCCACGACGATCCGCTGATGCCCGCCGGGAGCGAGGTGCAGATCCACCTCGAGGCCGAGGTCGCCTTCAGCAAGCGCGCGCACACGATAGTCTTCGGGATACGGCGCGAGCAGATCGTTGTGCTTCAGCGAAGCCAACGCCTCCTCGAGCATCTCCGAGAACGTGTGCACCGCGTTTGCAACAGCCATCGGCTGAAAAAATTCGAACTCGTTCGACATTTTTGATATCCTGATATCAACTTCGGCACTGGTTGCCGTCCCGGTTTTCATCCCTCGGATGATCCCCGTTCGCGTCATCCAGACGCCTTCGTCCGTCGCCTGCAGGCGACGCGGGCGCTGCCTTCGCAGCGCCCGATAACGCGCGCATGAGGGCTTGACAGGTTTTCGAACGTCGGTAGAATTGAAAAGTATTTCATCTCACGCCTCTGTCTCACGTGAGTACTGATCAAGCATCGGGCTTCGTAGCCGTGGCGCTGTGATCTCCGACCGATACTTGCAAGGTTGCGCGGGGAGGGGCGACCACTCAGGCTACCTGTTCCTCGCGTCGCCAGCCATAGTGTTGCGAGTACCAATGCGATCCCCAGATCGTGGTTGGTGCCGCTCCAACGTCGGCACATTCGCGACAAGCGATCTGGCGCCAGGATCTAACAAGCATACGCGAGCGCTGCCGTGAAGCGCCCGTCGGCGCTGCGCAACCTCGCCGCGAACCGTCCGCTTCGACGCATACCCGGTCATTCACGCGCCCCTTCCCGCTGCCCGAGACCTGCCGCTCGCTCATATGAGCGGACGGATCGCTTGGAAACGCCTTGCCAGTACCGCGGAATGACTGAGATTGGGGACTTTTCTGCCTGGCAGCTATCGGCACCTTAATGTAGATAGCCGCCGTAGGCGGAGCTCTCCTGCATATTGTTTCCCGAAATGGGTTGATGAACGTTGGCCCGCGGTAGGGGCGGCTCGAACACCGGGCAGCGGGCGCGTTAATCCCGTATTCGTAGGTGATCCATCGCGCTGCGTTCGAGTTATCGTTTGAGAATCACCTCGCGGAAGAACACCGAGCTTATATTCTAGTTGCCATGCACCCGCTTTTTAGGACCGCGTAATGACCAGCGAAGGGGATTGGATTCATCTCGTCACCCGAGTTGTCGAGATCGTCGGCATCGCCATCATCGTAGCGGGTTCCTTCGGTGCCTTAGCTGTTTTCCTGTCTAGGATGGCGAAGGGCGGCGCGCCCCGGGAGACCCTGGTCGCGGCGTTCCGCTCCAACCTCGGTCGCTCGATTCTGCTCGGGCTGGAGTTCCTGGTCGCGGCCGACATCATCAACACCGTTGCCGTCGAACCGACCGTTCACAGCCTGATCGTGCTTGCTGGCATCGTGCTCATCCGGACGTTTCTCAGCTTCTCCCTCGAGGTGGAAATCGAGGGGCGCTGGCCCTGGCAGAAGGCCGTGAAGCCGGCCGACGCTGATAAGGATCAAGGTCATTCCGGCGACCAAACCGGGTCATGACGGCAAACATTGGAACGGGAAGCGGCATCCGCCAGTTCGCATCGGAAAGCAGGAGTTTAACGATGCAACAGCCGGGTCTCCACGGTCGCCATCGCGACAAGAACGACGAGATCAGCCGCAAGCACGGCAACACGTTAGTAAGCACCCTGCGCAAGATCTACGGTTCGTCGTTCGCATCCGGTGCGCAGCCGGGAGAAACGCTGTCCGAGGTACTTGCTGAGATGGATGAGCCATCTCTCTCCAAACTTGTGCACGATCACGAGCGTGGCGATTTCGAACACAGGATTTCTGCCGCATAGGCTTGGAGCAGAGAGACGGAAGACGTTTGTTTATCGCGGTCCCAAGTTGCGGCCGCCGCGAATAAACCCGTGCTGTCGCGACATCACCGCATTTGGGACCACTGCGTCCACCACGGCAGAGTGTCTGGAAGCATGCCCTCCCGATCGGCGAGCTCCTCAAGGGCGAAACGGAGATGCCCGACTATCTGCCCGATCAGCAGCGCGGCGTCCGTTCCCTCCAGCTCAGCGCAAGCTCGCGAGAGGTGGGCAATGTGCGCTGCCAGTGTCTCAAGGTCGGTGAGCATCGATCCTACCTCCTACGAGCCTGCTAGCACATTTAGCGCCTGGAAAGGTTGTTGCACATCGGAAGTGGACGCTGTCGAGACCCACTTCCCGGAGCGCCCATAACAAAGATTGACACAACTAGGCTTCTGCCTGAGGGCGTGACATGGCTATCCGGCAAACCCGTAACGTATCCCTGACCCCAGAACTCGATGCCTATATCGACGCGCGGGTTTCCGCCGGTGACTACAACAGCGCCAGCGAGGTCGTGCGCTCTGCGGTGAGGCTGTTGCGCAAGCATGAGCCCGCGTCGCAATCGCCTGTCACCATGGTTGTCGCCTCAGCGAACTGACATGCCAAACAATCCGAAACAGCAGGCTGCGCTCGCGCGCGCGGTCCTCACCAGCGCGACCGATTTCGCGATCATCACCACCGACCTCGCGGGTCTCATCACGAGCTGGAACCCGGGCGCCGAGAAACTGCTCGGCTGGTCGGAAGATGAACTCTGCGGTGAGCACGCCTGCATCTTCTTCACGCCCGAAGATCGGGCGGCGGACCGCTGCGAGCTGGAGATGGTGCTCGCCCGCGATCAAGGCCGCTGCGAGGACGAGCGTTGGCACATGAAGAAGAATGGCTCGCGCCTGTGGGCGTCGGGTCTGATGATGCGCTTCGAGGATGATGAGACGGGCGAGCATATCGGCTATCTCAAGATCCTGCGTGACCGGACTTCGCAGCATGAAGCCAACGAGGTCATGCGCGAGAGCGAACGCCAGTATCGCGCACTGACCCAGGCGCTGCCGGGCTTCGTGTTCGCGACCGATACCGCTGGTCGCAACATCTTCTCCAACGAGAACTATCAGGATTATACGGGCCGGGATCTCGCCGGACTGGCGGGTGAAAACTGGGCCGACACCGTCCACCCCGACGACCGCGACAGCATTGTGCAGATGTGGCGAGCCGCGGTGGAAAGCGAGGGCAACTTCGCCGAGAGCATCCGCTTCCGTCGCCACGATGGAGCGTATCGCGCGTTCCGATGCCGCGCGATCCCGGAACGGAACGATGCGGGCGAGATAACGCGCTGGATCGGCACCTGTGTCGACGTCGAGGATCAGCAGCAGGCGGAGAGCGACCTAGCCTATGAGAAGGGTCTGCTCGATGCGGTGGTGAGTCAGGCACCGATTGGTATCTCGATCGCACCCGCCTCGCCCGATCGCCAGCCAGTCATCAACGAGAAGCTCAGGGCGACGCTTGGTCATGGAGCGAAGGGCGAAGGTCTCGAGCGCTACTCCAATTACGGGGCCATCAGGGAAGACGGCAGTGCGTACGAGCCGCGGGATTATCCGACTGTCCGCGCGCTGACGACAGGCGAGCGTGTGGACCGCGAGTTGATGCGCTACCGCGTCGGCGAAGAGGGTGACCATCCCGCCGGTTCGCTTCGGCGGCTGGAGGTAAGCAGCGGACCGGTACTTGATGGGGGCGATGCCATCGTCGCGGCTGTCACCGTCATACAGGACATCGAAGACGCGCTCCAGGCTGCGGACGCGATGCGATGTCTGGAAGCCGAGCGCGAGCGCAACCGTGCCGAGCTCCAGCTCGCGCTCGATGCCGGCAAGCTCGGGACGTTCTCGATCAGCGTTCCCGACCAGGTGCTCACCACCTCGCGCCAGTGCCGAGTCAACTATGGCCGTAATCCTGACCTGCCCTTCACGTTCGAAGAGCAGCAGGCATGCATCCACCCGGACGACCGTGAAGACCGGATGCGCGCGATCCAGCACAGCGTCGACACCGGTCAGGAATATGACATCGCCTTCCGGATCCGCTGGCCGGACGAAACCGAGCATTGGATTCACTCGCGCGGACAGGTGGTGCGGGACGCAAACGGCGCGGTTATCGCGCTCGGCGGGGTCAGTGCGAACGTCACCGCCGAGAAGATGCAAGAGGTCGCCCTCAACCGGCTGAACCTGGATCTCGAGCATGCTGTCGACCGCCGGACGGGCGAGCTGCTCGCCAAGAACGAAGAGCTGCTGGCCCAGATTGCGGTGCGAGAGCAAGCGGAAAGCGCGCTCCGGCAGGCGCAGAAGATGGAGGCGGTGGGCCAACTCACCGGCGGTGTCGCACACGACTTCAACAATCTGCTGACGATCATCAAGTCGTCGGTCGAGCTGCTGTCGCGCCCCAACATCACGGAGGAGCGCCGCAAGCGCTACACCGACGCGATCTCCGAAACCACAGACCGCGCAGCCAAGCTCACCGCGCAGCTCCTCGCCTTTGCGCGTCGTCAGCCACTCAAGGCCGAACATTTCGACCTCGGCAATCAGTTGCTGTCGTCGCTCCCGATCCTGCGCACGACGACCGGATCGCGGATCAACATCGTGACGAGTGCCATCGCGGTCGGTGCCGGGGTGGAGGTTGACCGCAACCAGTTTGATACGGCCATCCTCAACATGATCGTCAATGCCCGGGACGCGATGCCCGAGGGCGGTGAGATCCTGATCTCGACGGGCCAGTCCGACCGTATTCCGGCGGTGCGCAACCATGTCGAGGCGATTGGCGATTATGTGACGGTGACCATTGCCGACACCGGGACAGGCATGGATGCCGGTACGCAAGCGCGCATCTTCGAGCCCTTCTACACCACCAAGGAAGTCGGCCGGGGCACAGGATTGGGACTGAGCCAGGTCTATGGCTTTGCCAAGCAGTCGGGCGGTGAGGTCATCGTGAGGAGCGAGGCAGGCGTCGGCACCGAATTCATCCTCTATCTGCCTCGCGCGCAGGGCGCGTCCAGTACGGTGAGCGTTGCGGCGCCGCATGAGGAACGGGTCTCGTCGCCCGGAGAAGGCTGCGTTCTGGTTGTCGAAGACAATCAGCTCGTCGGTGAGTTCGCGACCCAGTTGCTGGAGGATGTCGGTTACGGCACCGTGTGGGCGCCTAATGCGCAGGTCGCGCTCGACCGGATCAACGAGCAGCCGGACCGCTTCGATGTCGTATTCACCGACGTCGTGATGCCGGGGATGAGCGGGATCGAGCTGGCGCAGGAACTGCGCCGCCTCCATCCCGAGCTGCCTGTCGTGCTCACCTCGGGCTACAGCCAGGTGCTGGCCCAGGAAGGTGCACATGGCTTCGACCTGCTCCAGAAGCCCTATAGCGTCGGCAAGGTTGTCGACGTCCTCAACCGGATCAAGCGCGGATGACCGAGACAAGTCAAACCGGCCTCATGGCTGATCAGGACGATCGCGAACGCCGTCGCTTGGTGGCGCTCGAGCAGTATGGCGTGCTCGACACCCCGCGCGAGACAGCCTTCGACGAGGTTGCCGAACTGGTGGCGGCGATCTGTGAGGCCCCGATTGCCGTCGTTAACTTCATCGCCGACGGTCGCCAATTTTTCAAAGCGGAAGTGGGCCTTGGCGTGCGCGAGACGCCGCTCGAGACGTCCTTCTGCGCGCGTGCGATCCTCGAGGAGGACTTCCTCCTCGTGCCGGACGCGACCCAAGACCCGCGGTTCGACTGCAACCCGCTCGTGACGGACGAACCGCATCTGCGCTTCTATGCGGGAGCATTGCTGAAGTCGCCCGATGGGCTGCCGATCGGTACGTTGTGCGTACTCGACCACAAGCCGCGCGAACTGACCGATCTCCAGATCAGGACGATCAAAGTCCTGGCGCGGCAGGTCATGGCGCAGCTCGAGCAGCGCGTCGCCGCGCGGCGTACTGCCAACACCGAAGCACGCCACCGTGCCATCGTGGACAGCGCACGCGATTTTGCGATCATCGCGATGGATCTGGGCGGCATCATCGTCGAATGGAGCCATGGAGCAGAGCAGGTCCTCGGCTGGACCGAGGCCGAAGCTCTGGGCCGAGATAACGCCCTTATCTACACCGAGGAGGATCGCGCTGCCGGCGTACCCTTGCGAGAGATCGAGTGCGCGAGAGAGGAAGGACGGGCGGTCGACGAGCGCTGGCACGTTCGCAAGGGCGGCGAACGCTTCTGGGCGAGTGGTGAGCTGTCGCCGCTCAACGACAGGTCGGGCACCCACACCGGCTATGTGAAGATCCTGCGCGACCGCACCGAGCAGCATCTCGCCGGTCAGGCGCTCGAGGCAAGTCAGCTGAACCTCCGCTGGGCTCAGGAGGCCGGCGGGGTTGGCGTGTTTCACGTCGGTATCGATGGCATCCTGCACGCCACCCCTGAGTTCTGCCGGCTCTATGGTATGGATGAATGTGCATCCAGCGCGGGTCTTTGAAGATCTCGTGATCTCCGAGGACCGGCATCTGGTGTCGGACCTTGAGTCCCGTGCGGGCGGCTCCGCTCCGACAGATGTTGAGTACCGCATTCGCCGGGCCGACACCGGTGCACTGCGCTGGATCGCACGCAAGGGTTCGATCCAACGCGATGAAAGTGGGAAGCCGGTCAGCTTTGCCGGCGTTGCCCGTGACGTGACCGATCAGCGTGCTGCGCGCGATGCGCTGGCGCGCAGTGAGGAGCGCTTCAAGACGATCGTTGAGACAATCGAGGCGGCCTTCGCGGTCGTCGAGGTCAAGTTCGACGCTGACGATCGCCCGATCGATTACCGGTTCCTTGAAGCCAATCCCGCCTTCGAGCGCCAGTCGGGGGTCGACCTGCGTGGAAAGTGGGTCACTGAGTATGCGCCGGACCTGGAACAGTTCTGGTTCGACACCTACGGCCACGTTGCCAAGAGCGGCGAGCCTGCGACCTTCGAGAGCTATGCAGAAGCATTCAAGCGTTGGTTCGATGTCCGCGCGGTGCGCGTCGGCGATCCAGCCGATCGGCAGATCGCCATTTTCTTCAGCGACAGCACTCCTCGCAAAGACGCAGAACGGCGTCTCGTTGAGCTGAAAGATACGCTCGAGCAGGAGGTTCAGGCACGCACGACCGAGTTGAACCGGCTTTGGCAAACATCGCCCGATCTCCTGCTGTTGATCGACTTCGAGGGCTATTTCCGCCGGGTAAATCCTGCATGGACGAGCATGCTCGGTTACGAACCGGACGAACTGATCGGCCACCATGTCAACGAGTTCGTCCTGACGGACGATCACAGTGAGACGGTCGACGCCTACACGCTGGCAGCCGAGGGCGGCATGCCGCGTATCGTCAACCGATATCGCCACAAGGACGGCTCCGTGCGCTGGATCTCCTGGGTTGCGGCGCAGAGAGAAGACGTCACCTACGCGACCGGACGCGATGTAACGGCCGAGAGACAACAGGCCGCGGAGCTGGCGCAGGCGCATGAGCAATTGCGTCAGGCGCAGAAGATGGAGGCAGTCGGCCAGCTCACGGGCGGCATCGCACACGACTTCAACAACATGCTGACCGGCGTGATTGGGAGCCTCGATCTCATCCAGCGCCATATCAAGACGGGCAGGATGGAGACGGTTGATCGCTATGTCGATGCGGCGAACACGTCAGCCCAGCGCGCGGCAGCACTGACTGCACGCCTCCTCGCCTTCGGGCGCCGACAGTCGCTCGACCTCAAGCCCATCGACGTGAATGGGCTGGTGAGCGGCATGGAGGATCTGCTGAGGCGGACGCTCGGCGAACAGGTTGCGCTCGAAACCCACTTCGCAACCAACCTTTGGGCAGGGCACACCGATGCGCACCAGCTCGAGAGTGCGCTGCTCAATCTGTGCATCAACGCGCGTGACGCCATGCCGGACGGAGGCAAGCTGACGGTCGAGACCGCGAACACCCACCTCGACGAACGCTATGCGCGCGAGCACACGGACGTGTCTCCCGGCGACTATGTCGTCATCTGCGTATCGGACACCGGGATCGGCATGGCGCCCTCAACGGTCGAGAAGGTATTCGAGCCCTTCTTCACGACCAAGCCAGTGGGTCAGGGCACAGGCCTTGGCTTATCGATGATCTACGGCTTTGCTCGTCAGGCAGGGGGGCATGTCCGCATCTATAGCGAGCTTGGTCAAGGCACGACCATTAAGCTCTATGTTCCCCGCTTCGAAGGAGAGGTCGAGGTGGCAGCCGGCGAGGGACGGCAAGCCCCAGACGGAGACGGGGAGACCGTGCTGCTCGTTGAGGACGATCCCTCGGTGAGGATGATCGTACTCGAGGTGCTCGAGGAGCTGGGTTATGTCTCGATCGAGGCCTCTGACGGACGCGCGGCCATTCCGATTTTGCAGTCGGATCGCAAGATCGATTTGCTGATCTCCGACGTTGGCCTGCCTGGCCTGAACGGGCGACAGATCGCTGAGATTGCGCGCGAGCACCGTCCCGAGCTGCGGGTCCTGTTCATCACTGGCTATGCACAGAATGCGGCGGTGCGTGGCGGCTTCCTTGACCGTGGTATGGAGATGATGACGAAGCCCTTTGCCGTCGACGCGTTGGCGACCAAGATCCGGCAGATGCTTCAAGGCAGAAATTAGCGCCCGTCTTGGGCTGTTGAAAAAACCGGTCGCCGCACGTCAATCTCTCTCGTTTTGGAAGGTTCAGGGAGACCGCCAAGGTAGGATCCGTTTTCCAATGCCTCCGGCTGGGCCGTTTTCTCAAAGCCTGTTCCCGATTGCGTTTTCCCGGAATGGTCCGTTGAAAATGGAGAAACGGGACTGCTGCGAGTTGTTGGAACGGCCGGTTAAGGGATGTCGCGCCGATCTACCCAACGGCCGGGAATGGTCGTGAGCTGCTACGGGTGGCGGGCCGCTAAGGCGTACTCCGTCGAGACGCTACGTTCAGGAACGTGGGACGGAGGAGCCTGCTCAAGCAAGCCCGCGCTCCCGCGCCCAGACGATGGCGCCAGCACGACGGTTCACCCCGATCTTTGCATAGATGCTGGCAACGTGGTTGCGGACGGTGTTCGATGAAAGCGAGAGCCTGCCCGCGATCGCCTTGTCGTCTAGGCCTTCGCAAATGAGGCTCAGAACCTCCCGTTCCCGAGTTGTAAGCTCCGCAGAGGGTTGCCGCTCTTCCGACCCTCGCGGGTTCTTCAACGTGGCGAGCTTGTCCATGATGGAGCGGCTGAACCAGCTCGCATCCTTCATCACGGCCTCGATCGCACTGACCAGGTCGAGTTCGCTGCTCCGGCGATCGCTGATGTCCTGGAACAGCCAGAGCGTGCAACGTTCGCCGCGAAGAGTCATCCGCTCGGCAGAGAGCAGGCAGTCGACAGCCTGTCCGCTGGCGTCGAGCAATCGCACGTCGCGATTGCGCACGCCACCGCCGCGATCGATCTCCGCCTCCGCCGCATTGCGCTCGCCGACGTCGGCCCAGAGCTCCGGATCGCCCGCGGTACGCCCGAGGAAACCCGCTGAGGTGTAGCCCGTAAGCTGCCAGAATGCGTCGTTCGCCTCGATCATCCGGTGGCCGTCCGGCGAGGTCAGTGCCATTGCGACGGGCGCCATCCTGAAGAGGGTGGAGAAGTGTTCCTCACCGTCGCGCAATGCACGCTCTGCGCGCCTCCGTGGCTCCAGGTCGGCAAAGGTGAACAGCATGCACTTATCGTCGCCGACCTCGATCGGCTGGCCCGCCAGGATCACGAGCTTCGTATGCCCGTCGGGCATGGGCAGTTCCGCCTCCATCTGCGGAATGGTGCGGCCCTCCTTGAGGCGCTGCTTCGCAAGCTCCAGACGTTCGGCCTCGTTTAGGATATCGAACTCGTAGAGGCTGCGCCCGATGACGCCCGTGGGGGCCTGCCCGGTCATCTCCAGGAAGCCGCGGTTGGCACGGACGAAGCGCTGATCGCTGAGCCGCAGGATCAGGGCTGGCGCTGGATTTGCCTGGAACATGGCTTCGAAGCGGGCTTCCGCCTCACTCTGCTCGGACAGGTCCTGGATAACGAGCGCCAGGCAGTCGGGTTCGTCGTCGTCGCCGCTCATGACCACATCGCGGATGTGGTGAGTCCAGCGCGGCTCGTCCGTTCCGGCTGCTGCGACCCGGACGACGAGATCCGGGCAGCTCTCGCCTGCAAGCACCCGCATGACTGGATATTCGCGGCTAGCGAGGCGATGCCCGTTGGGCATCGTGAGCGCGAACCGCTTCACATATTCGTCGGCTGTACCGCCGAGATCCCCGGTCTTCTCGACACCATGCATGCTCAGCGCGGCATCGTTGCACCAGACGATCGAACCCGAGAGATCAATCAGGATCACGCCGGCGGTAAGGCCGTCGATCAGCTGTTCCAGGTGACGCAGCGTGCCGCCGGCCAAGGAGGTGGGGAGAGGGGCAGCCATACTCCGGGAAGCGCCCGCCGCTTGCCGTTGTTCCGCGGCAGGACGCCAACGCAGGTCGAATATCTACTGGTCAGTCTAGTACAGCTCTACCAAGTCTAACCCGCATAATCGACGCACTCCGGGAGCTATCGGAGCGCCCGGCAGTTGAGCGAACGAACTGCAAGGCAAGCCATGTCCGACGATCTGCATATCCCGATTATTCAGGAGGAAGCCCACGTCACCAAACGTGCGGTCGAAACCGAGCATGTCCGGGTGCAAACATCCTTGGCGGAGGAGAAGGTAGTCGTTCGGGACGCCCTGCGCCGTGAGCATGTGGAGGTCACACGCGTACCAGTCGACCGCGAGGTGGCCGAGGCGCCGCCCATCCGCAGCGAAGGCGACGTCACGATCGTGCCGGTGCTGGAGGAGCGTCTGGTAGTCGAGAAACGCCTGTTTCTCGTCGAGGAGCTCCATCTCCGCCGGATGGTGACCACCGAAGGCGTCGAGCTCCCCGCGACGCTGCGCCGGACGCACGTGGAGGTCGAGCGGACCCAACTCGATCAACAGGAGAACACTTGATGCCCGCACCCAACGACCATCGCGACGGCGCGCCTAGCCACATCCACATCGAGAAGAAGAAGGGCTTCAACTGGCTGCCCTGGGTTCTCTTGGCACTCGGCCTGCTGGCGCTGCTGTTTGCGCTTAGCCGCTGCGGCCGCGATGATGCAGCCATCGCCCCGGTAGCAACGTCGACAGACACGACGGCGGCCGCCCCGGCGACCAACGGCGCGGTGGTCGCGACGACGCCCAATGCGGCGACTTCCGCTGCTGCCGTAGGAACCTCCGCCCTCGGCGGTTACCTCGCTGGCAGCGAGCCGGCACCGCGCACCTTCACGTTCGAGAAGCTCAACTTCGACACGGCCAAAAGCAATATCCGACAGGCCGATGCCGCAGAGGTGAACGAGGTGGCCGCGGCCCTCAAGCAGTATCCGAACGCCAGAATCCGCATTGCGGGCTACGCCGACGCGCGCGGCGGCGATGCGGCCAACATGGCGCTCGGCAAGGCTCGCGCTGATAGCGTCAAGTCGGCGCTGGTCGCGCAAGGGATCGATACCGGCCGTATCGAGACCGTCTCCGGTGGCGAGACCGATCCGGTCGACACCAACGCCACCGCCGGCGGTCGCTTTGAAAACCGCCGCACCGAACTCGTCGTGACGGCGAGGTAAGCCGCCAATCCGTTTTCAATCGCAGGAGAAAGATCATGTCCAGCACCATCACCGCCCTGTTCGACAGCCGAGCCGACGCCGAGGCCGCCAAGGACCGGCTAAAGAGCGCCCGGGTCGACGCCGACCACATCCATATCCACGACAAGTCGAGCGCCGGCTACAAGGAGACAGGCTACTCGACGCATGAGGACCGCGGCTTTTGGGACTCGATCAAGAACGCGTTCGTGCCCGACGAGGACCGCCACACCTACGAGGAAGGCGTGCGCCGCGGCGGTGCGCTGCTGACCGCTGACGTCGATGATGATTGCGTCGACGAGGCGGTGCGAGTGCTCGAAGAGGCCAACTCGATCGACATCGATGACCGTTCGAGCCAGTGGCGTTCGTCGGGCTGGGATTATCCCGGCGCTGGTGCCGCTGCAGGCGCGACCGGAGCCGCTCTCGGCAGCTTCGACCGTCGCGAAACCGCCGGCCGCACGGCCGAGCAGGAAGAGGTGATCCCGATCGTCGAGGAGCAATTGGTTGTCGGCAAGCGTGACGTGAGCCGCGGCGGGGTGCGCGTCCGCTCCTATGTGACCGAAACGCCGGTTCACGAGCAGATTCGTCTCCGCAACGAGCGCGTCAACGTGGAGCGTCGCTCAGTCGATCAGCCGCTTTCGGCGGCCGATACCGACGCGTTCCGCGAGAGGACGATCGACATGACCGCGACCGGTGAGGAAGCGGTGGTCGGCAAGACCGCTCGCGTCGTCGAGGAGGTCGTGGTTTCCAAGACGGCCGAGGAGCATGTCGAGGAGGTCGACGACACCGTGCGCCGCACCGACGTGGAGGTCGATCGCGACACCGACGCCGAGACCCGCGGCTCGACCTTTCGAGACACCGACAAGCGTATCTAGTCGGTGGAGCCCGGCGCGGTGACAGCCGCGCCGGGCTCACACGCCTTGCCAACAGGGGAGACGGCGATGAACCCGAACTATGTGACAGCGGACGGCATGATCGCCGGCACCCGCAACTTCGGCGACACCGCCGTTCTTTATCTTCAGGAGTGGGGGCCGCGCGTTCTTGCCGCGGCCGTCATTCTCCTGATCGGCTACCTTCTGGCGAAAGCGGCCAAGTGGGGCGTCGCCGCGCTGGTCAACAAGACGCCGCTGGCGCGTCAGGCGCACCGGCAGTCAGGCATCCCTGAGACGGGTCGCAATCCCAAGAGCGTCGGCGCGCAGGTCGGCGACGCGGCGTTCTGGATCGTGATCCTGATCGCGCTCGTGCTTGCCGCGCAGCCGCTCGGCCTGGCCGCTGCCACCAGCCCGGTCGGCCGCATGCTCAACCAGTTCGGCGCCGCCATCCCCAACATTATCGGCGCGGGGCTGATCTTCTTCGTCGGCTACATCGTCGCTAGCGTCGCCAAGAAGGCGGTGGAGGCGGTGCTGACCGCAGCGCGCACCGAACAGCTTGCCGAGCGCGCCGGCATGGCCAAGGCCGATCCTTCGACGCTCCCGCGGATGGTTGGGGGCATTGTGTTCGCGCTCATCATCATCCCGGTCGCAATCGCCGCGCTCGATCAGCTCAACATACGCGCGATCTCCGAGCCGGCGACCGCAATGCTCCGGATCATTCTCGACAGCATCCCGCATGTCGTCGCGGCCGCGATCATTCTCGCGCTCGCCTATGTGATCGGCCGCTTTGCGTCGCAACTGCTCAGCCAGTTCCTGAGCGGCACCGGCTTCGATCGCACGATCAGCGCGCTTGGCGTGTTCCCCTCAAGCACGACGCCCGCCCCAGGGGTCCCATCGACGTCGGCGGGAACGCCGGCAACCCCGGCGCTGGTGCCGTCGAAGCTGCTCGGCCACGCCGTGTTCGTCGCCATCATTATCTTCGGCCTGATGGAGGCGTTCCGGCAGCTCAACTTCGCTTATGGCTCGCGTATGATGGCGGAGATCCTGACCCTGCTCGGCTCGGTCATCTTCGGCGCTGTCATCATCGCCGCAGCAATCGCCATCGCGAAGCTGGTCTCGACAGTCGTGCGCGCGAGCGGCGGGGCTAATGCGGAGCTGACGGCGAAGATCGTGCATATCGCGATCATCGTACTCGGCACCGCCATTGGGCTGCGTTTCATGGGACTCGCCGACGACATCATCAATCTCGCCTTTGGCCTGATCTTGGGTGCTATGGCTGTCGCATTCGCGCTCGCCTTCGGCCTTGGTGGACGCGAAGCGGCGCGGATGATGGTGCAACGCCTTTCTGGCACGACGGGAACGCCCGGCATCCCTCCTCAGGCACAGACAACGCTCCGGCCGCAGTCACCCGAAGGATCACCTCGCGACCTCTAATCAGTTGTGGGCGCGTACGCGAGGCGGAGGATCAGTTCCTTCGCCTCGCAGCCGATCCGAATGGACGGCAGGTTTCAGGCGACGTGCGTTGATCAACGAAGGCCGAGGTCGGGTCGATAGCTGCCGACACGCGCGCCCGGGCGGCACCCACAAGCCGTCAACGTAATGGCTCGGTTCAGGCAGCGCCCACCACGTCCTGCACCGCCACCAGCGGCACCTGGAACAGACAGGTCACACCTTCCGGCGCATAGTCGATGTTCACCGATCCGCCGAGCTGAGCGCCAAGGCTGCGCTCGAGAAGCCGGGTGCCAAAGCCCTTTCGCGTCGGTACAGCCACCGCAGGGCCGCCTCGTTCCCGCCAGCGCAGCTGGAAGTTCGCCTCCGCATCGATCTCCCACTCGATCGTGACGTGGCCGCCCTCGACCGACAGCGCACCGTATTTGGATGCGTTGGTGCAAAGTTCGTGGAGCGCCAGCGTCATCGCCAGGGCGGCGCGGGCAGCGATCTCGATCGCAGGACCCGAAAGGGTGAAGCGCTCCGGGCCGGCGCAATGCGGGATGGTCGCCCCGGTCACCACATCCTCGACCGGCGCGGCGGTCCAGCCGGCCTTTGTCAAAACGTCGTTCGCATGCGCAAGCGCGACCACGCGATTGGCGAACGCGCTCTGCGCCTCGGGCGTGGCTGCATCCTTGAAGGTCTGTGCCGCAATCGCCTGGATCATCGCCAGCGTGTTCTTGACGCGATGCTGAAGCTCGTTGGCTAGCAGTCGCTGGTGATCCTCCGCCCGGAGCCGCTCGACGGCATCACGCGTACGCTGCGCCACGTCACGCACGAAGTCGACCTTGGCCCGCGACCAGTGGCGCACCTTGTTGTCGTGGAGGAAAAGGATCCCGACCAGCCGCCCATGCTCCATCACGGGTACGTTGAAGAGTGCGCGAATACCGAGCCGCCGCAAGCGCGGCAGATCGCTGCTAGTGCGGGGATCCTCTTCGACGTCGTCGATGACGACGGTGCGGCCCTTGCGCAGGTCTTCGTTGAACGAGCCGTAGTCTGCGAAACGATGCCGCCCGGCGATGCTCTGGACGTCGGACGCCGTCCAGTCACGGTCCACCTCGACGAAGCTGCCGGTAGGATCGACCGAGCCGTAGCCGCCCCGGGTCAATCGCAGCACCCGGCCGAGCACTTGCGCCGTGATGGCAGTGATCTCCGCCGTGTCCTCGACGTCCCGAAAGCGATCACTCAGCTCGACCAAGGCCGCCTGCCGGTCCTCGGCGAGTTTACGGTCGGTGATGTCGATGCTGGCGCCTGGGAAGCGCACCGGCGTCCCATCCGCGTCGCGAACCACGTTGCCGCGGGCGAGCAGCCAGCGAAACGAGTCATCGGCCTGTAACACGCGATATTCGTGCGAAAACGGTGTCCCGTCCTCCAGCGTCTTCTTCAGCGCCAACTCGAAACCCGGCAGGTCGTCGGGATGAAACCGATGCGTATAGTCCGCCAGGGGCGCACCGCGCCCGGCGAGCTCCGGATCGATGCCGTAGATGCTGGCAAAGTTGGCGTCCGCGTAGATCAGGTCGGTCGCGAACTCCCAGTCCCAGATACCGACCATGACGGCGGCGCCGAGTGCCAGCTCGAGCCGCTCTTCGATGCGGCGGCGATGCTCCTCCGCCTCGCGTTCCTGGGTGCGGTCACGAAGGATCTTGAGGAAGCCGCGGACCTCGCCGTCGACCTTGAGCGGCATGAGCAGGCCGGCAGCCCAGAAGCGGCGGCCATCCTTGCGCATGTGCCAGCGCTCGTCCGAGGCGCGTCCGTCGCGCAAGGTGAGGCTCATCTCGGTCTGCGGCCGCCGCTGCTCCCGGTCCTCAGGCGTAAAGATGATGTCAGCCCGGGTTCCGAGCAGTTCCTCCTCGGGCCAACCGAGGATCTGGCGGGCGCCCTCGTTCCAGGTGGTGATCACCCCGTCCAAGTCGGTGGCGATGATGGCGTAATCGGTGGAGCTGTCGAGGATCGCGCGATAGCGCGCCTCGCTGAGCGACAGCGCCGCACCGATCTGGCCGAGCCAGTCGTTGAGCGCCTGCAACTCGTCACGATGCGCTTCGACCAGGTCGTAACGGCCCTGAGCGGCCTCAGCGGCGCTGCCCGCCTGCTCCTCCGCTTTCCGGGTGTTCGCATGCCTCGCCGCGAACGCATCTGCGTGGCCTAACACGGATAGTGCAGCGTCGGCTTGCGCGCGCTCGGCATCGATCCCCGCCTGCACGAGCAGCGATCTCAGTCTGACGATCTCGTCACGAAGTGCGTCGGCGTCGAAGCCGGCAAGTTCCTGATTGTCCAAAGCCCGTCCCGTTTATGCCAGCGCTATCGATCCCCCGCGGGCCCAGATCTTATAACTGGTTGGCTTACCTACGACAATCTCACAGCGTCGAACCCACGAGAGCTTCGAGCCGTGCCCGTAAAAGGCCGCGCCTGCGGGACCCGGATGGCTGCCGCGACGTTAACACACATCGCAAGAGGGAAACGCGCCAGTGTGTCACGTACTGATCATCGAAGATGAGCCGTTCATCGCGATGATCCTCCAGGACCTGCTTGAAGAAGTGTCCGTCGTCAGAACATTCGGCACAACTCGCGGCGTAGATTAGCGGAGTGCGGACCTCGTCAGGGGGTTGATGTTAGGCGGCGAACTTGCGGTGCTGCAAGCGCCGATGTTCGATGGTCTGTCGCTTGATCCTTTCGCGCAGTTTGATGATTGCCGGAGCCCTGCCGAAGTAGGCGTCGGCAGGCGTCACGTTGGCCAGGCTCTCGTGGTATCGCTGGTGATTGTAGTGCTCGACGAAGGCCTCGATGTGGGCTTCGAGGTCGCCGGGCAGGAAGTAGTTTTCCAGCAAGATGCGGTGATGTGGGCTTCGAGGTCGCCGGGCAGGAAGTAGTTTTCCAGCAAGATGCGGTTTTTCAGGGTCTGGTGCCAGCGCTCGATCTTGCCCTGGGTTTGGGGATGACACGGGGCGCCGCGCACATGGCTCATCTTCCGGGCCTCGATGTATTCCGCCAGCTCACCCGCGATGTAGCTGGGGCCATTATCGCTGAGTAGCCGGGGTTTGTGCAGCACCGTGGCGCTGTCGCAACCAGAAGCCGCCAGGGCGAGGTCCAGCGTGTCGGTGACGTCCTCGGCTCGCATGTTGGTGCACAGCTTCCAGGCGATGATGTAGCGCGAGAAGTCGTCGAGCACGGTCGACAGATACATCCAGCCCCACCCGATGATCTTGAAGTAGGTGAAGTCGGTCTGCCACATCTCGTTCGGCCGCGTGGTTTTCGTGTGGAACTGATCGGCAGCCTTGATCACGACATAGGCCGGGCTGGTGATCAGGTCGTGGGCCTTCAACAGGCGGTAAACCGTGGATTCCGACACGAAGTAGCGCTGCCCATCGGTGAAGCGCACGGCCAGTTCCCGGGGGCTCAGCTCAGACTGTTCCAGCGCCAGCTCGATGATCTGGTCGTGGATGCCCGCCGGGACGCGGTTCCACACCCGGCTCGGCGCCGATGGCCGATCTTCCAACGCCTCCGGCCCGCCTTCGAGGTAGCGATCATACCAGCGGTAGAATGTCCGACGAGGGATGCCGAGTTGGTCCAGCGTGCGCTTGGCCGACAGGTGCGACTGCTCGACGGTTCTGATGATCTCGAGCTTCTCGGATGCGGGATACCTCATTCGTCGTTGCCCCCATCCGCGACCATGCTTTTTTTGAGCAGACGGTTTTCCAGTGTCAGATCGGCCAC
>NNBT01002355.1_pt1 | contig 17897 bp, 17 predicted proteins | sample 1173831 | NCBI WGS metagenome assembly NNBT01 (sample SAMN07173936, study PRJNA388173) | plant metagenome | isolation source: symbiotic tissue sample KVJ10 | place: Norway: Troms, Kvaloya island | reverse complement strand
GCTCGGAGATGTGTATAAGATACAATGTTCTCTCCTCCGCTTATAAAAACATAAACCGCTTGGAGGAAATATACGATTTAGGCTGTAAAGAGTAAAACAGGCGAAAGTCAGGAAAGTTGGAAAAATAAAATCCCCGTGAATTTCTTCAACGGGGATTTTATGAAATCTAATTATGCAGAAGCTTTAAGATTCCCAATCAAGTTGGGAATGACGATCCGCGATAATGATGATGCTATTATTTTCCGGCAGCTGCCTGCATAGGGTTTTTACCAACTGACTGGCCTCTTACAGCACCACCGGCTTTCATTTTGTAAACCTTAAATTTACTTTCTTTTGCTTTGCCACCCCAGGTATTGTTTGACGTATCGATATCAGCAGTTTCGCGTAACGGATCAACTAAAATTGAAGCAACTTCTTTGTTTTTTACATAGAATTTAGAAGTTTTAAGCTCATTATGCCTCCAGATCTGTGCAGGGATACGGTCGATCTCTTTTGTACCATCTTTATAGGTAAACTCCACAATAACAGGCATCACCAAACCGCCTCTGTTGCTAAAGCTTAGTTCATATAAAAACTGGTTAGCATATTTATTTTGATCAGCTTCTGCAACAACTTCTACAGGTGGTGTCATATCCATTTTGGTAGCTACAGTAGTATCAACAGTTACCAACCCTCTATCGTATTTATAATAAAAATCCTGCGCTGCAGTATTCTTATCTACATAGAAGTTGATTTTTTTATCCTCACGGTTTCTGATTTTTGAAATATCTTCGAAAGCATTCACCGCTGGTTTATCAATTTTAACCATCCTCGATCTGGCAGCAGGAACTTCTTTAGGGAAATCGGCTTTAGCAAATTTCACACTATCCAATGAGATATCGCATGGATCTGTTCCGTAAAACCAGCCTCTCCAAAACCAATCTAAATCTTCGCCACTGGCATCTTCCATGGTACGGAAAAGATCTGCAGGTTCAGGGTGTTTAAAAGCCCATCTTCTGGCATATTCTTTAAATGCGTAATCGAAAAGTTCTCTGCCCATAATCGTTTCGCGGAGAATATTTAAACCCGTGGCTGGTTTCGAATAAGCATTTGGACCAAAACGCGCAATATTTTCAGAGTTGGTCATAATTGGCTCCAACTCATCTTTAGGCAATTTCATGTAATCAACAATGGTGTAAGCAGGCCCTTTTTTGCTTGGAAATTTGTTATCCCAAAGTTCTTCTGTTAAATACTCAACAAAAGAGTTTAAACCCTCGTCCATCCAGGTCCACTGGCGCTCGTCGCTGTTCACAATCATTGGGAAAAAGTTGTGCCCAACCTCGTGGATAATTACACCAAGCATTCCGTTTTTGGTGCTTTCGCTGTAAGTTCCATCGGCATCTGTACGGCCATAGTTGAAGCAGATCATCGGATATTCCATTCCATTAGCTGCTTCGATACTTTGAGCAACCGGGTAAGGGTAAGGAATGGTAAAATCTGAATAGGTTTTGATGGTATGCGCTACTGCACGTGTAGAAAATTTGCTGTACAGGTTATAAGCCTCTTTTCCGTAAAAACTCATACACATTACGGTGTTGTTATTGGCCTGAATTTTTTGTGGCATGGCATCCCAGATAAACTTACGGGAAGAAGTCCATGCAAAATCGCGCACATTATTGGCGTTGAAAACCCAGGTTTTTTTAGCGGTCGATTTTTTGGTTTCAGCGGTTTTCGCTTCAGCTAAAGTCTGGATTTCTACCGGAGCTGCTGCAGTTTTTGCAGAATTGTATCTGCTCAATTGCGTTGGGTTTAATACCGCGCTATAGTTGATACACTCTCCTGTTGCACCGATCAGGTGATCTGCCGGAACAGTCATCTGTACTTTAAAATCACCAAAGGTTAAGGCAAACTCGCCTCTTCCTGTAAACTGGTGGTTCTGCCAGCCCTGAAAATCGCTGTATACGCACAAACGTGGGTACCATTGCGTCATGGTAAACAGGTAGTTGCCATCTGCCGGGAAAAACTCGTAACCGCCTCGGCCACCAACACTCATTCTGTCGGTAATTTTGTAGTTCCAGTCGATATTGAAAATTAATTTCTGTCCTGTTCTTAAAGCTACCGGCAAATCAATCCTCATCATGGTTTTATTAACCGTGTATTTTAGGTTTTTACCTGTTGCATCCGTTAGTTTGGTAATGTTGATTCCATCACCATTGTTAGCAGTTGCGCTTAACTGGTCCAAACTTTTCGTTGTGCCCATAATAGGCATTTTGGTCGCATCCTGATAGTTTGCGTTCTTATTGGTACTGTGCTCGTTTTCATCAAGCTGCAACCAGATATAAGTTAAGGGATCAGGAGAATTATTGGTGTAGGTTACGGTTTCAGATCCCGTAAGTAACAGGTTTTTTTCATCCAGTTCACATTTAATGTTATAATCGGCACGTTGCTGCCAATATTTAACACCTGGTGCCCCGCTGGCTGTACGTTGTTCGTTTGGTGTAGGTAAGATAGTACCCAGCTGTTCGAATTTGTTCCCGTGGTTACTGCCAGGGTTATTCTGAATGTTTTGGGCCATGGCCAAAGTACCCGAAAAGAGTAAAAGACCAGTTAAAGTAAACAGTTTATTCATAATACATTAGTTAAAGAGGAATTCTTTCTAAAGCCATTTTTAAAGCCAGGCTAAATACGGCTGCCGATACAAATAATACCCAGCTTAGGCGTTTAATGCGGGTATAGTTAAAAATGAAAAAAGTAATCAATAAAATAATGATCACCATAAAAATCTGTCCTGCCTCAAGCCCTGCATTAAAACCAAACAGGCCCCAGCCAATGTTCTGGTCTTTTGCCAGCATGATCCTGATGGAATTGGCGAAACCCATGCCGTGGATCAATCCAAAACCCAATGCCAAAAAGTAATTGATCTTTACAGATTTCATCGAAAAATTCTTCCTGAACAGATTACTTATCGCAGTAATGACAATGGTGCAGGGGATTAAAAACTCTACCCATTTGCTTTCGAACCTGATGATGTCTAAAACACTCAAAAGTAAAGTAAGCGAATGGCCAATCGTAAAAGCAGTAACTAATATCAGCACTTGTTTCAGGTTGTGGTAACTATAAATGGCAACCAATGCTAAGATAAAAAGTTGATGATCTAACGCATCGGCGCTTATAATATGCTCCCAACCTAATTTGAAATAAAAGATAAAATCTTGCAACGGCATGAAATAATAAGCTAACTATTGGAGTTAAAATAGTTTATAAGGCTTAAAATTATGTTTTTAATTGCAAAAAGCCCAAATATCCTTAAAACAAAACCATAAATACCAAATTTGTTACTAATTTTTATGTTATTTAGGGCGGTTGTTTGGTTTAAACTTTAAATCTTAACTTTGCTGGCCATAACACCTTGATATTGATGCATAGATTAAAATATATCCTTTTGCTATTATGCTGTGCTTGCTGTTCGGTTAATGCAGGTATGAAACATCCTTTGCATGTAAGCACGACCGAAATAAATTTTAACGCCCGGGATAAAACCTTAGAAGTAAGCTGCAGGATTTTTTCGGATGATTTTGAAGCCATTTTAGTGAAACTATATAAGCAGAAAACGGATTTAAGCAATGTGAATATGAAAACTGCTATGGATGAACTGGTTAAAAAGTACCTGCTCTCGCACTTGCAGTTAAAAGCCAATGGAAAAGCGGTTGCCATGAACTACATCGGCTTTGAAATTGATCATGAAGCAACCAATATTTACCTGGAAGTTGAAAAAATACCGGCTGTAAAATCGGTTGAGGTTAACCACACCATTTTATACGATATGTTTGATGATCAGATGAGTATCGTGCATGTTGTAAAGGGCAACACCCGTAAAAGCACTAAAATACTGTATCCCGAAAAGAAGTTTACCGCAAACTTTTAATTGTAATTTTTGTATTAGATAACGGTTCAATGTTAAATTACCGTTAAATTTAAAAGGCTATATTACAGGTTAATGTTAGCTGAGGAATATTTCTTGTCATCTTTTTTTAAATCCCGTGTTGTTAAAATAAGTTATGCATCTAATCATCTTCTCCAATATATTAACGCCCAGAATAAAATATATCTTCAATTTTATTTTTAAGGATATCCTTAAAGCAGAAATAGAATTTACAGGTAATAGTCAGTATTTTCTGCAAAGTGAACAGGTTAAGATCAGCTATGGTGATGAACCATTAGGTGATGAGCTTTTTTTTAAAAGCACCGCTTTGCTTTTTTCCAATAAACTGGAAGAATTTAAACCAAAAACCATTTCATTTGGCGAATACCATGTTCCTTTTCCGGTAGAGCAATCTGCTTTACCCTTTGATGTTTTTGCGGCGTCCTTTTTTTTGCTGAGCCGTTACGAAGAATACATTCACCAAAAAAATACAGAAGAAGAATTTAAGCCCTCAAAAAGTTACCAGTATAAATGGAAGGTTTTAGATAAACCGGTTATTGATGAATGGGCATTAATGATTAAAAGCATCATCAGAAAAAAACATCCAAATTTTAAATTTCACGAAAAGAAATTCCAGCATCAGCCTACCATTCACTTCAATATTTTTCCAGGTTTACCAGAAGGTTTTTTAAACCGGTCTAAATTTGTTTTTAGTGCGCTTTTTAAAAAAGAGAATAATTACCTGAGTTCAAAATTCGATCGGCTCACCGGAGTTGGCATCGATAATGAGCAGGTACTGCAAGAAGTAAATAAAATTGTGGCTGCGAAAAAAAATAAAGCCCTTTATTTTGTCGATTTTCCTGAAGTACCGATGGATTACATTCAAATTAATGGTGTTGCCAAGCATTTTGAGGATCAATCTGTAGGGTTACTCAGGCCTTGTGCCAGCGACAAGCAGAAAATGACCGAGATTAAAGAAGGACTGATCAAACTTAAGAAAATCCATCCAACAGCTATTCCCCTAACCAGTCAGCAATTGGAAGTATTAAAATTTCCAATCTGTTATTTGAATATCCTTAATTCGGGCATTACTGCCGATTATTCTATGGGTTATAGCAATGTGCCAGGCTTTAGGGCGGGAACTTGTACTCCTTTTAACTGGTACGATCTTCAGCTCGAAAAAGTAACACCTCTGGTGGTGAATTCTTTTTGTTTAACCGATTATATTCTGCAGTACTTAACAACCGAATCGGCGACGAAAACCTTACATCAATATATTGATGCGGTTAAGGTTGTAAACGGAACATTTTATAGCAGCTGGAGTTTAAGAAGTTTATCAGATCATCCCAAATATAAAAAATTGAGGTTACTGTTTATCGAAGCGCTTAACTACTCAGGAAACTAATTTTTTAAACTATCCGCCTTAAAATCGCTAATTTTAACCATTAAACCCGATGGGCAAAGTAAAATAATATAACCACGGATGAAAAGGATGTACACAGATAGAAAATCCGTGTTTATCTGTGTGCATCTGTGGTTAAAAACGCTTAACTTCCAATTAGGGCTTGATTTTATAAAACCCGAAAAACAAAAATGATGATTTTTGACCTAAGCAAAACAAAATCGATTGCCAATACCTTTATAGCCGAACTTCGGGATGAAAACATCCAGAAAGATTCGATGCGTTTCCGCAAAAATCTGGAAAGGCTTGGTGAGTTTTTTGCTTACGAAATCAGTAAATCTTTAAAATATAGTTCTAAAGAAATTACAACTCCTCTAGGCGTATCGCCCTGCGAAGTTTTAGCACAGCAACCTGTCCTGGCTACCATACTCAGGGCCGGGCTGCCGTTGCAACAAGGTTTGCTCAATATTTTCGACAGGGCTGAATGCTGTTTTATTTCGGCTTACAGAAAAGTTGAAAAGAGTGGCGATTTCGTGATCCAGATGGATTATATTTCTACTCCTGATTTAGATGGCAAAGTTTTGATTATGGCTGACCCTATGCTGGCAACCGGACAGAGCATGGTAATGTGCTGTAAAGAATTGATTAACCGCTACAAAATTGAAGAACTTCATATTGTTGCCGCAATAGCCAGTACCGAAGGTGTTGCCCATGTACGCGCCAATTTGCCTAAGGCGAAAATTTGGGTTGGTGCCATTGATGAAGAAATGACCAGTAAGTCTTACATCGTTCCCGGATTAGGTGATGCCGGCGATTTGGCTTATGGAGAGAAAGTTTAGCCCTTAGTCTGAAGTCTTTAGTCCGGAGTCGTTAACCCTCATGAAATAAAATTGAATATCCTCTTTGTATGCAGTAGAAATAAATGGCAAAGTGCTACTGCCGAAACTATTTATAAGAACCATCCCGAACATCAGGTACGTTCGGCTGGTACGGAACCTTCGGCAAGGATTAAAATCAGTGCCAGATTGATCGCTTGGGCAGACCTGATCTTTGTAATGGAGAAAAAACATAAGCAAAGGATTACCGAGCGTTTTCCTGAAGAAGTTTATGAAAAAGAAATAATTACTTTGGATATTCCAGATGATTATCAGTACATGGATGGGGAGCTTATTGAGGAGCTTAACGCAAAGGTGGGAGATTATTTATAAATCAAAAATCATTAAGTTACCTTTGTGAAAAACATCACAAATGAAAAAACATATCTTCTTCGACCTTGACCATACCATCTGGGATTTTGACCGTAATGCCGAAGAAACATTAAACGAGCTTTATCATACTTATAAACTGGATGAACTTGGCCTTAAATCCTGCGCCGATTTTATCAGCACCTATACCGAGAATAACCATCAGTTATGGGCCGATTACCATCTGGGCAAAATCACCAAAGACTTTTTAAGATCGGAGCGTTTTAGCAAAACTTTTATTCAGTTGGGTATTCATCCTGATGCTGTTCCACATCAGTTTGAGGATGATTATGTAAGTATTTCGCCTACTAAAACCAATCTGTTCGATGGGGCAGAAAACGTATTGGCATATTTACAGCAAAAATACACCCTACATATCATTTCTAACGGTTTTAAGGAGACTACCTTAACCAAAATGGACCTTTCTAACCTGAATCCATATTTCGAAAATGTGATTATTTCAGAAGATGTAGGCGTAAATAAACCAAATCCTGTCATTTTTGAATATGCACTGGATAAAGCCAAAGCGATAAAGGCAGAAAGCATTATGATTGGTGACAGTTTGGAAGCTGATATTTATGGTGCATTAAATTTTGGTATGGAGGCCATCTTTTTTAATCCTCTGCAAAAAGAAAAACCTGCAGATGTAAAACAAGAAATTGTTCATTTGGAAGAATTATTGAAACTTTTTTAATCCTACTCCTTTTTTGTTTGGTTTTGGCATTTGTTTGGCATTAATCCAAAACACACACAAATGAAACCTTAATTAAAATGAAAACAACCATCTTTTTAGGACTGGCAATGTTATTTGCTACCCTAAGTTTCGCTCAAAACAACCGCAGATCTGCCGAAGTTTTCTTAGAAATCGTTAATCCAGGTAAGTACAACGTGTATTTAGACGAAGAACTTGTTTCGTCTGCCAACGGTAGGTTCCGTTTTTACGATGTCTACAATTCTACACCAGTACTATCTATTATTCAGGGCAATACGGAAATCTTAAAACAACGGGTAAGGGTGATTCCGGAACAAAGGCTTGTTTTAAGCCTGGAAGGTAAAGAATTAATCACGTTGAAACAGCTGAATATATTTCGGAACAGGCAATACGCACTCGACGATTTTGATGGGTATACCGGAGATTATAATACGGGTATTGTTCCGCCAGTACTGCCAGATCCGAATTACCGTTTATTATCAACAGAGGCTTTTCAAGAATTTTATACGAGTTATAAAAAATCCGATTTTGATAGCGAAAGGGTAAGATTGATCAATGCAGTGAGCAAAAATGCTTCATTTTCCAGCAGTCAGAGCAAACTTATCCTTAAAACATTCACATTTGATGGAGAACGGTTAAAGATTGCCAAAAGCCTCTATCAAACCGTTGTAGATCCGCAAAATTATTTTACAATTGCTGAGACATTCGAATTTCCTTATTATAAAGATGAATTTTTAAAGTATTTGGAGAAACCGTAATTCGGCTTATCTTTATTAAATGACGGCTGCAAAAGTTAAAGCATCGATACATCAGGTGGTCGATGCCTACAAATTGAAATTATCGCATTACCCTGAAGATATTTTCCAAACGACTCCTCCAATTTCTGGCTGGAGTTATAGCGAAGTATATTCACATATTTTTGATTCGAGCTTACTTTCAATAATTGCCTTTGAACACGCAGCAAATGGTAAAGGCGAAAACAAACCGACACATTTTATTGTAAAACTGATTTTATTGCTGGGTTCATTACCTCCGGCAAAAAAATATAAGGTGCCGAAACGACTGGCAGAGCGTGTAAAAAAAATCAGTAAAACAGACGCCCTCGATTTTATTTTAGAATTTGAAAAAGCTTTGGATGATAACTATCCTTTACTTGCACATGCAAAAGCCAATAGCAAAACAAAACACCCCAGGTTAGGCTATTTAAATGCTAAACAATGGCTTAGGTTTATCGAAATACATTTAAAACACCACTTAAAACAGTTAGAAAGAATAGAAAAGAGCTTTCAGGCCTAAATTAATTTCGCCATATTTGGTTAATCCTAAACCTTTTGCTCATGAAATACGCTTTTTACCTCCTAACACTTATTACACTTTGTGCTTGCAACAGCGAAAAGAAAGAATCCGCTCAGGCTGTTATTCCAACTCCTACCGGACTCCAGGGACTGCAAAAAAGCAATGTTGCTCAGCCAGTAGCGCAGAATACTAAAAGTAATCTGATTTTTAATCCGCCGCATGGCGAAGCCGGACATACCTGCGCACTGGCCGTTGGTGCTCCATTAAACCCTACGGCAAGCGTGCAGCCTCAACAAAATACAAATCCACAGCCAGCAGCTGCTGCTGCGACTGCTGTTGTAAATACTTCAGGTAAAAAGCTAAATCCTAAGCATGGCGAGCCTGGTCATAGATGTGATATTGCTGTTGGTGCCCCTTTAGATAGTAAACCAACGCAAGTGGTTACTACCACACAGCCTGCGGTTACACAGATACCAGCTGTAAAAGTAGGCAAAGGTTTAAATCCGCCACATGGTCAGCCGAACCACAGGTGCGATCTTGCCATTGGTGCACCATTGAACAGCAAACCTGTTCAAACAATGACTCCGGCTGCTGAGATCAAAACTACAGAGACTAAAGTTTTGGAATTGAAGAGTGAGGGGAAATAAGATACTTGTATTGATAAGTACCTTATTTAATTCACAAATTTTTCTAATAAGTTATATTAGGAAAATCTGCCTTTGCTTTAACAAACTGATTTTCCATTTCTGTTGTCCAGCCAAAAGCAGTAGTTGCCTGCTGTTTTAAATTTTTTCCCGCTGCACCACTCCAGAAATGTACAAATTCGCCCCAGTTCATATCCCTTGTATAATCTGTGCCATTTGATGGGAAATTTTGTGCAAGCAGTGTAAAGAATTTGTTCAAGGTAGCTGTACCTCCACTATTGGCGTAAATAGGATAAAACCAATTTTTAAACCACTGTGTATTTGCCTTTGGAAAATTATCTACAGTAGCCATACATTTAGCATACCACCGATCTGCATCGCTTGTCATACCAAGTTTTTTGTACACATCGTATTGATAAATCTCCATCCACTTACTATCCCCCCATATTTTAAAAGCAGGCGAATTATGTTTTCCTTTAGAAGCAAATTCAACAATGTGGCCAACTTCATGTGTCACTATATCTTTCTCATTAGCGGTAAAATCAACCCATGCATTTTTGTCCAATAAACCAACATCAATAACATTTCTATTGTCATGGCTGCTGTCAAAATAATTAGAGGGATGGCCTCCGGCATATTTTGCTGTGTGGAAGACTGCGAATAACCTGCCATCTTCTCCGAAATTACCGTAAACATTTTTTGTATACCGCCATACGCTTGTTAAATAATCATTAGGCCAACTGATTGACTTATTTACATCTTTATCATAATAAACTACTAAGTCGTCATTATAGAATACGCGATTTAATAACTGAGTATGCTCAAACCAGTGTTCCTGCCACGTTGTAGGCGGTTCACTCATTGCAGGCGAATCATTATTGTCCTTCTTACAAGAACTGAAGATTAAAAATATAGATAGAGAGCAATAAATAATTTGGTTCTTATTCATATCCTTATGTTTATACTTAATAATTAACACATTAAGTTTATAAATGTTTATGCCACTTTTGAATATGGCGCTAGTGACAAACATTTTTTACATCTTTGCGTTAATGAAATTACCCGCCATAAAAGGTTTTGACGAAGAAGCATTTAATAAGTATTTGAAGAATACAGGCTGGGTGATTTTTGGTAAAGGCCTGAGTCTAATCGTAAATGTTTTAATTACGAGTTATCTCGGTCCAATTTTATTCGGCGATTTAAGTTTTGGCCTTTCATTAGTAGCTATTCTTGCTGCCGTTGGTGCTTTGGGACTTGATACCTTTATTATCCGTGAAATTATTCAGGAACCTGCCAAACGTGATGAGATTTTGGGTACATCGCTATGGCTTAGAATAATAACAAATGCACTGCTTATTCCAATAGCTGTTGGAATTTATCTCATCAGTCACAATCTTTCGTCAAATCCGGGGCAGCCATTAACCTTGTTGGTTGGTTTACTCGCCTTCGCCTCTTTTTTTAAATCGTTTAATGTTATTGACGCTTATTTTCAATCGCAGGTACAGTCTAAATATGTTGTGCAGGTTCAGAATATATGCCTCATTACCATTTCAATTATCAAAGTTGCCATCATCGTATTAGGCCTGCCCTTAATTTATATCGTTTTTGCTTATGTTTTAGATGGCTTGATCTTAGCTGTAGGCTTAGTTATCGTTTATCAGAAAAAAGGCTTCAGTATTTTCGATTGGAGCTTTGATAAACAGCGGGCAAAATCTTTATTAAGAAAATCCTCCCCATTAATCCTTTCAGCGGTAATGGTTTCCATTTATATGAAGATAGATGTGGTGATGCTCAAAAGTATTGGTAGTAAAGCAATCGGGATTTACAGTTCTGCACAGAATTTAAGCGAAGCCTGGTATTTTATCCCTGTGGCCATTGTTACCTCTGTATTTCCGGCATTATTAAATGCAAGAAAAACAGATATAGACCGTTATCAAAAACGCCTAAAAAACCTGTACGATCTGCTTGTTTTTATCAGCCTGCCAGTTGCTTTATTTATCAGCTTTTTTGCGGCCGATATTATTCATATCATCTATAGAGGGAAATACGATGGTGCCGGACCAATGCTTTCCATCCATATATGGTCGGGTATTTTTGTTTTTCTGGGTACGGCTAGTTCTCAATATTTAGTGGCAGAGGGATTTACCAAAATCTCGTTTTACAGAACAGCCGCTGGTGCAATTGTTAATATCCTTCTAAATCTATGGCTTATTCCAAAATATGGCGGCGTAGGAGCGTCTTTTGCGACGCTTATTGCCTGTTTTGTATCAACATTTTATCTTTTATTAATTTCTAAAACACGTCAACAAGGTATAATGATGTTAAAATCATTATTTTTGGTCACAGCATTTCAAAAAATATTTAAACGTTGAGTACTCTTAAAGCATTAAGCACATTAATTGCAAAGCCAGGCAGGCTTAAAGCATTATTATCATACGGACATAAAGGCTATTTGAACAGCATTGGCTGGTTCACTGCTTTCGATCAAAAACAGGCCGTAGATGGCAAGGGCAATGCACTTCCCTGGGTAACTTATTCGTTTATCGATTTTATTAAAGAACGGATAAACAAAAATCAGCATATTTTTGAATATGGATCTGGCAGTTCTACCATTTTTTATGCAGAAAGAGCAGGTTCGGTAACTTCGGTTGAACACGATAAAGGTTGGTTTGATAAGGTTAAAAATACCAGTCCGGCCAATGCAGAAATGATATTCTGTCAACTAGAAAAAGATGGAGAGTATGCAAAAAAAGCAACTCTACTTAATAAAAAGTTCGATATTATCATTGTTGATGGCCGGGATCGGGTAAACTGTTGTAAACATAGTGTTGAAGCGCTTTCCCCAAATGGAGTATTGGTTTTAGATGATAGCGAGCGGGAAGTTTACAATCCTGCCCGTGTGCTGTTGAAAGCACAAGGTTTTAAAGAAATCAGCTTCAGCGGCATTTCGCCTGGTCTTTTTTACGAAAAAGCGACCTCGGTTTTTTATAAGCAGGATAATTGCCTAAAAATATAATATCTCACTTAACGCACTCAAGCTTAAAAAAATGAAAGTAAAATTCCTTTTCATTTCCATTATCTTCTTACAATTTTTTTTTTCTTCAATTGTAATTGCGAAAGTAGCCGATAGTATTCGTTATATAAATCCTACTGATAGTAATGGGATTCTCACTACTAACTTAAAAAAATATGTAAGTTGCTACGATATTAATTGGGCGACCTGGAGCAATTTTACAGGTAAATCTTCAACTGGAACTATAAATAATGGTAGTGAGGCAATTAATGTTACCATGAATGCTAATTATGATTTCTCATCAACCCCAGGAATTTACAATCATGCAAAGTTTAGTACTTATCCATCGGCTGTTCCAAATACAACTGTTCCACAAACAACGTGGTCTGCAGGAAATGGGGGAACAACAACCATGTGTTTTTCCAAAACTGTTTCTAACCCAGTTTTATTAATAGCCTCTTTGGGCAATTCTGCTGGACTAAGAGCGACTTTAAAATTTTCACTTCCCTACGTTGTATTGTTCGATGGTGGAAAAATGACATTTGACAATTCCACAACGATAACTGGTGAAGAAGGCTTTGCCATTATCATGTTTCCAGGTGATTTTACCTGCGTAACCATTAACTCAACCACACCTGAATTCTATACCAATATTACCTGGGGGATAAAACCCTCACCTTTCACTGTGGATATAGCCGAAGATCCAAGCTCCTGTGGAATCGCTAAACTCACAGCATCAGGAGGGATAGAATATAAATGGGATGGGGGCGATACACCAAATAGTGCGACAAATACATTTCATCAAAGTGGAACCTATATAGTGACAGTAAAAGATGTTAACGGATGTAGCGCTTCAGTTTCAAAAAAAATTGACCTTTTACCTTTCAATCCAAGTGTTTCAGGAAATACCGCATCTTGCGGAGCAGTTACACTAACTGCATCTGGAGGTACATCCTACTTCTGGGATGGTGGTGATACGCCAAATAGTGCGACGAATACTTTCCAAACAAGTGGAAGATATACGGTGACGGTTAGAAACCAGCAAGGTTGTATTTCTACTTTTTTTAAAGACATTACCATAAATCCAATCACTACAAATAATATAATTAGCACTCCACTAACTTTTTTTTGCAACGGAGAAACAACTATTGCAATAACCGGCAGTACACCTCAGGGGGCTTCATCTTCCGAAATAAATTACAAGTGGGAACAAAGTGATGATGAACAAACCTGGTTAACAATAGGGAACGAAACTGGAAAAGATATTTCAGCGATGAAAATATCAAAAACACAATATTTTAAAAGAACTACGCTTGTAGGCAGTTGCATTGCTTACAGTAATGTATTAAAGGTAGTTTTTCAATCAACAGTAAACCAGGCTATTGCAGGAAATGATCAATTAATGTGCAGTACGAACAGAACCATACTTGATGCAAACCCACCTGCAACTAACGAAACTGGAACATGGACCGTTGTAAGCCCAACAAATTACACCCCTTTTGACGCATCAAATTTAAACAATCCAAAAGCTCAAATTAACAATATTCCAACCGATGTAGATGTTGTATTAAAATGGACTATTTTACAAACGATTTGTCAAACCACATCTGAGTCTACAGTAAGAATTCATAATTATTCAACCCCAGTATTGAATTTAGCTTCAGTTCTTACCATTAGTGAGGGTCAATCTATCCAAATTCCAGCAACAATTTCTCCCTCCAATACTTATAATTTTCTGTGGAGTCCTAGCACTGGTTTAGATAATCCCACCAATTTAACTCCATTAGCTAATCCTAATCAGACTACGATTTATCACTTAAAAGTAAGTTTTGGTAATAATTGTACGATAGAACGGGACCTTAAAATTGTTGTAAATAAAACTGCTAAATTCGAAATCTGTGGAGGCGAAAGAATTCAACTAGTTGGAGATCAAAACAACGATACAAATCCAAATTTTCAATGGCAAATCTATAATGGAGTATTATGGACTGATGTTATCGGTGAGAGTCAGGAAAATTTTGAGTTGACTACAACCGAACATTTTGAAAACTCCCCTAAAATTACTTCTTTTAGAAGAAAGGTAGAAGTTAACGGTACAATATACTTCGATTCCAAATATGAGGTAACTATTTTCCCTTCTACCAATAACAATATTATTTCCACACCCAAATCTACATTTTGTAGTAATGGCGAAGCTGGCTTAAGCATTCTGGGAAGTCAACCTAATGGATCTTCAAATTTAAGCATAACCTTTTTCTGGGAAACCAGCACTGATGGTGCAAATTGGGCTCGTTTATCAAATACTGCCTATAAGGATTTAATAATACCTGAAATTTCAAGTACAGCATATTTCAGGAGGATAACCTTTAATAATAAATGCATAAGCATTAGTAACGTTGTCAAAATCCAGATCAATCCTCCAGCCACAGTAGCGAATGCTGGAGTTGACCAGAAATTATGCGGGGAAGTGTCAACAATGTTAAGTGCTAACAAACCTGGCGAGAACGAAATTGGCAGCTGGAGCATCATTTCACCATCCACTTATTCCCCATTTACCGCAGCAAATATTCATGATCCAAATGCAACCATTGCAAACCTGCCTTTTGATCAGCCACTGATATTGCAATGGGAAATTGTAAACAACAATTGTAATACGACTTCCAAAGATGAAGTAGAAATCATTTCATACCGCGACATTACTGTAACTGCACCTACCAGGCTCACCATAGATTACGGTAAAGTGGTTAATTTAAATGTAATTACAGATTTAGGAGATGAACCTTATAGTTTCGAATGGCTTCCTAAAACCGGGTTGAAGAATCCATATAGCTTAAGCCCTGATGCCAGCCCAAGAGAAAATACTACTTATACCTTAAAAATTAATTATGGGTTTAACTGCAGTAAAGTAATTCCGATCGAGGTTATTGTTTTAAACACAATAGAAATTCCGAAAAGCTTTTCACCAAATGGTGATGGCATTAACGATAACTGGAACATTGGGAATATTTTAAACTATCCCGGTTCTAAAATATCAGTTTATAATAGGTATGGAACGCCAATGTATCAAAATGCTAATAATTTAGCCGCCTGGGATGGAACATATAAGGGTAATCTGGTGCCTGTTGGTGTATATTATTACGTTATTGAACTTAAAGACAAGTACAATTCCGTTTATAATGGGAGTATTACAGTTTTACGGTAGTATAGTATTGTAAAAAAAACTCGGTATTTACTAATTTTGACTATTTTTATCGCAATTAACAACACAAACTGCATGTTAAGTGAAGAAGTAAAAACGGCTTACGATAATTTTTATACCGATAGCGATGTAGCCTGGCGGATGCTCGGTGCTAAATACAAAGCCCAGAATATTGTTGATGTTTGTAAAGGACTAAAGCCTAAAAAAGTGCTTGAGGTTGGTGCGGGTGATGGTAGCATTTTACATTTTTTAAATGAATGGCATTTCGCACCAGAACTATATGCTTTGGAAATTGCAGAAAGTGGTGTCGATATTATTAAAGACCGTAATCTTTCGGGCTTAAAAGAAGCACAGACTTTTGATGGTTATAAAATTCCTTATGGAGATGATACTTTCGACCTGATTATTCTTGCACACGTTTTAGAACATGTAGAACACGAACGGATCCTGATCCGGGAATTGAAGCGCGTTGCTAAATATATTGTGGTAGAAGTGCCCAAAGATTACCGTTTCGGTGTAGATGACAGGATGAAACACTTTTTGGATTACGGACACATCAACATGTATACGCCAACATCTTTAAGGTTTTTGCTGCAGAGCGAAGGGCTGGAAATATTAGAAGATAAAGTTTCGATGACTGCTCCAGAAACGGTAAAGTTTAATGAATTTATCAATAGGAAGGCGCCAAAAACATTTTCTAAAAACTTAAAAATTGAACTGGAATACCGCATCAAGAAAACCTTGGGTAATTTATTCGGAAGGAAAAAACAAGAACAGTTTGCCAATGCATACACCGTACTAACCAAAAAATCAGATCATAACCTGCAGATATTTTAGGTAATAAAGGATATACTAGAGTTGCCGTCATTTCGGGCAAAGTGTAACGGAACTGAGAATTCTACTATTGATAGGTAATTGAAATAAAACAAAAATGCAAAACCTTGCACCCATAGCACTTTTCGTATATAACCGTCCGCAGCATACCGAGCGAACGTTAAAGTTTTTGCAACAGAACGAGCTGGCTGCCGATAGCCATTTGTACATCTTTTCTGATGGTGCAAAAACCATTCGTGATGAAGAAAATGTAGCTGCGGTAAGGAAAATTATCAATAAAACCAAAGGCTTTAAATCCGTTAAAGTAATCGAGAGAAAGGATAACGCAGGCTTAGCCAATTCGGTAATTGCAGGTGTAAGCCAGCTAATAGAAGAATACGATCAGGTAATTGTTTTTGAAGATGACCTGGTTACCTCGCCGCACACTTTGCATTATTTCAACGAGGCATTAAACCGCTATAGTGAAGAAGAGAAAGTAATGCACATTGGTGCATATATGTATCCTTTAAAAGCCGAAGAACTGGCTCCGTCGTTTTTTTACCGGGCAGCCACCAGTTGGGGATGGGCTACCTGGGGAAGAGCCTGGAAAAATTTTGAACCCAATATCGATGTCCTTTTAAAACAGTTTGATAAAAAGAAAAAAGCCGCTTTTTCCATTGATAATAAAATGAATTTCTGGAAGCAGATGTTAGAATTTAAAAAAGGGAAAAACAACAGCTGGGCCATCAGGTGGTATGCATCTATCTTTTTAAAAGGTGGTTTAACACTCAATCCATCACAGTCGCTGGTAAATAATATAGGGCATGATGGTACGGGGGTACACTCCGGAATAAACGATATCTATAACGTCATCATTAACCCTAAACCTATTGTCGAATTCCCGACCTTAATTGCAGAAGACCCCGTTGCCTATAAAGCCATCAAATCCTTTTTAACCAAACGAAAGGGGAATATGGTAACCCGAGTAAGGCGTTTTGTAAAAGAAAAACTAACACAGTATTTCTCCAGGAAATAGTTTGATAAACAGCTTGTTCTGTTGGCTTTTGTTAATCAATCGAAAAAATGACAAACCTTTTTTTGATTGAACGTGTTGCTTTTATACATCGAAACTATAAAAAATAACAACATGAAAACGACAACAGCAACAGCAGAGGTATTGAATGACCTGATCCAAATCAATAACGACCGTATTGAAGGTTATGAAAAAGCCCGTCAGGAATTAAAAGACGGTGATGCAGATCTGAAAACGCTATTTTTAAATATGATTGCTGAAAGCCAGAAATATAAAATGGCTTTAGCTACAGAAGTAAGCGCACTAGGCGAAGATATTGAGACAGGAACCACCAACTCAGGTAAAATTTACAGAGCTTGGATGGATGTAAAAGCTATCTTCACCGGCCACGACCGCAAAACAGTATTAAATAACTGCGAATTTGGTGAGGATGCAGCACAAAATGGTTATAAAATGGCTTTAGAGGAAGAAGAAATCCCTGCAAACATCAGAGAATTGATTTCCGATCAAAAAGCATCACTAAGAACATCACACGACGAAATAAAAAGATTACGTGATGCCCAGGCATAAATGAGCGAAATATAAAAACGGAAAAACCTCCTTCGACTTAATCGGAGGAGGTTTTTTTTATTACTGTCGT
>NNBT01002881.1_pt1 | contig 17959 bp, 18 predicted proteins | sample 1173831 | NCBI WGS metagenome assembly NNBT01 (sample SAMN07173936, study PRJNA388173) | plant metagenome | isolation source: symbiotic tissue sample KVJ10 | place: Norway: Troms, Kvaloya island | reverse complement strand
CCTGGTCGGGATCGAATGGGGCCACGATGAAGGCGTTGATCGCAGTGTCGTGGAGGCAGAAGCCGAAGCCGCTGAATTTGTTCAGGTCCGAGTTGGGCGAGAAGGTGAGGTAGGGACGGTGATTGACGCTGTCCCAGATGGTGTTCCAGCCCATGATGTCGGCCATGGCGTCGAGAGCGCCGCCGCGCGACGGTGCCTTGGCGGACGGCAAAGGTTCGGCAAGGCGGGCGAAAGTCTGCTCCTTGCGGTCGGCAATGGTCACCGCGAAATCGTTCTCGGGTGCTTCCTCGAGATTGAAGCGCAGCGCCAGAACCTTGGCGCTGTCGCCGCGCGAGGCGAGATACCAATAGCCGTTGGTTTCATATTCGGCGCGCAAGGCGTCGAGCGTCTCATGCGCCGTTACCAGAAGCGGCGCATGTTTCGCCCTGATCGCCACGGTGCGCGGCCCGATGGTGCAATAAGCGGTGCGGGCCGCCTCGTCATAATGCCAAAGGGCGCCATCTCCCTGGCTCAAGGCCAGCACGACCCAGTAGCGCAGGCCCCATTCGCCGAATTTCGAGGTCTTCCAGCCGCCGGCGATCTCGAAGGGCGAAGGCTTGGTGCAAGTCCAGTCGAGCTGCGTGCCACCATGCGCGAAGGACGCTTCGATGAGGCTGCCATCCGGCTCGTGTCGGCCGAGCCTGATCTCGGAGCCCGGTCCCATCAGCGTCGTCTTGCCGATGCTCGCGGCATAGAAGACCGGGGTGATCTTCACGCCGAGCGGCAGATGCGACATTTCGAGATAACGGTCGGCGGCCCAGCTGTTCCAGGCGCGGTGCGTCGGGATATTGGGCGTGCGCAGATAATTCGGAACCGTCATGGCGTCCAGGCTTTCAGCAAAGTGTCGGTGTCGATGAGCTCGACCTGCTGGTCGAAGCGGGGATAGATGCCGGCGAGCGCTGCGTCGTGGCTCGCCGCATTGGAGCTCGCGATCGCGTCGGAGACGAGGATGGTGCGGTAGCCGCGATCGACCGCGGTCAGAGCGGTGGCGAGCACGCAGACATCGGTCTCGACGCCGGTGAAAATGATCGTGTCGGCCTGCAAGTCATTGAGCGCGTCCTGGAAGGCCTGCGCCTCGAAAGCCGAATGCGCATATTTGTCGATGACCCGCGCCGGCGGCACGAAAGGCCGCAAGGGCGGCAGGAGGTCGAGCAGATCGTGATCGATAGTGCTGGCGAGCACGCTTTTCCAGTGGCGGTAATAGATCTGCCATTGGCCCTTGGCATCCTCGACACGCTCTGGCGTCAGGAAGCGGGTGAACAAAGTGAGATGCGGCGCATGGGCGACGATGCGGCGCACCGTCGGCTCGATCGCATGGACGACAGGGGCCGCCCATTCGGTCTCTTCGGCGAAGAGCCGCTGCATGTCGATGCAGGCGTGGACCGCGTGTTTGCCGATGGCGCCGAAGCGCAATCCGTCGATGCCGCTCATGCGTCCACCGGAATGGTCTGTTCAGGATCCCAGCTCGCGGTGACGGGGCTGCCTGTCTCCAGCACCTCGCCGGTCTGGTTCTGGATGAAAGCGAGGAGCGGCGTGTCGCCCAGCACCTTGGTGCGGATGCGATAGGTCACGCTGGCGCCGGAATAGATCGCCTGGATGATCTCGCCTTCGATACTGTTACCTTGTGTCTTCTTGTGCCCGCCTGCGACGCGCAGTTTCTCCGGCCGCACGATGGCCGCACCCGTCGAAGGCTTGAGCGTGGCGATGACCGTGCCGTCGGCGAGCTTGAGGCCTTGGGCGACGGGTGTGCCGTGGAACACATTGGCGTCGCCCAGGAAATTCGCGGCGAAGACGGTGGCGGGGCGCTCATAGACGGTCTGCGGCGCATCGACCTGGATCAGCCGGCCCTGATCGATGATGGCGATGCGGTCAGACAGCGTCAGCGCCTCTTCCTGATCATGCGTCACGAAGATGGCGGTGATGCCGGTCTCGCGCTGGATGTCCTTGAGCTCGACCTGCATTTCCTGGCGCAGCCGGCGGTCGAGGGCGCCCAGAGGTTCATCGAGGAGCAAGACCTTGGGCCTGGTGATCAAAGCGCGGGCGAGCGCCACACGCTGCTGCTGGCCGCCCGACAATTGCCGCGGATAACGGCCTTCGAGGCCGGACAGGCGGACCATCGCCAGGCTCTCGGTGACGCGCTTTTTTATCTCCTCGCGCGCTACGCCGCGCACATCGAGGCCGAAGCCGATATTTTCGGCAATGGTCAGATGCGGGAAGAGCGCATAGGACTGGAACACCATGCCGATGGCGCGGCGATGCACCGGCACTGATTCGACCTGCTCGCCGTCGAAGGAGATCGTGCCTTCATCGGGCGTGATGAAGCCGGCGATCGAACGCAGCAAGGTGGTCTTGCCCGAGCCCGAGGGACCGAGCAGGCCGAAAAACTCGCCGTCATTGAAGGTGATCGAGACATTGTCGAGCGCGGCGAAGGTGCCGTAGCGCTTGGTCACATGTTGGATGTCGACGCGGCTCATCAATTGTCTCCGCCGAATTTGTAGTTGCGCGCCACGATCAGCATGAGCCCCATGGAGAAGACGATGATGAGCGAGGAAATGGCGTTGATTTCGGGCGTGAAGCCCTTGCGGATCGAGGTATAGATCTCGACCGGCAAGGTCGACGTGCCGGGTGGCGCCAGGAAATAGGAAATCACGAACTGGTCGAAGGAGACGGCGAAGGCGAAAAGCGCCGCGGCGGTGATGCCCGGTAGCAAGACCGGGACGGTGATGCGCCAGAAGGTCTGCCATGGTGTGGCGCCGAGGCTGGCGGCGGCTTCCTCGAGTTGCGGCCCGAAATTGGCGAAACGCGCACCGACCACGACGATCACATAAGGCAAGGACAGAGCCACATGGCCGAGCAGGATGGCATGCAGGCCGCGGCCGATGCCGGTCCAGAAGAAGAAGATCAGCATCGAGGTGCCGATGATGAGCCACGGGATGGTGATCGGTGGGAAAAGCAGAATCTGCAAAAGCCGCTTGGCGCGGAAGTCGTAACGCGCGAAGGCATAAGCGGCGAGCGTGCCGAGGGTGGTCGCGATCACCGCATTGACGCAGGCGATCCACACGCTGTTCCAGCTCGCCTGCAGAAGCCGGTCGTTCTGCGCCAACGCCTTGAACCAGACGAGGTCGAAGGTGAAAGGCAACTCGTAGAGCGCCGAGCGGTTGAAAGCCATGGCGATCATCACCACGATCGGCAGATAGAGAAAGACCAATACGAGGCCGAGATAGGTCTTGGCGGCGCGCTCCATCAGCCCCTCGCCATCTGACGCTGGAGAAAGGGGGCGGCCACCAGAAGGACGAGCAGCACCATGCCCAGCATGGTGAAGGACAAGGCGGCCCCCAGTGGCCAGTTGAAGGCGGTGATGAACTGGCCTTCGATGATCGGGCCGAGCATGATCGCGTCCTTGCCGCCTAAGATACGCGGCTCCATGAAGGAGCCGATCACCGGCACGAAGATGAGGAACACTGCCGCCAGGATGCCGGGCATGCTCAAGGGCAAAGTGATGCGGCGGAAGGCCTGGGCCGGCGTGGCGCCGAGGCTGCGGCCCGCTTCGATGAGCGAGTCGTCGATCGCCTGCAGCGAGATGTAGCAGGTGAGGATCGCGTAAGGCAGATAGGCGTGGACGAGGCCGACCACGATCGCCGGATAAGAGAAGAGGATGTTGAAGGGCTCGCGCAGCACCATGGTCCAGGAGAAGGTGCGCACCAGCGCGTTGGACCAGAAGGGCAGGATGATGAGCAGGAAGATCGCCTCGCGCCAGCGGCCTTTGATGTACTTGGCGAGGCCGAGGGCGGCGGGATAACCGATGATGAGGCAGAGTGCCGTCACATAGAGGCCGAGCTCGATCGAGCGCCAGGCATTGTACCAGTAGATCTGCTTGGTGAAGAAATCCGTATAATGCTTCAGCGTGAAGCTCACTTCCTTGCCGCCGAGCGGCGAAGCGGTGAGGAAGCTGAAATAGAGCATCGTCGCCAGCGGCAGCAGCACCGTCACCGCGAGCCACAGATAGGCCGGCGCGGTGAGCGCGAATACGGTGCGGGTCTGGCGGGAGAGTGCCATCAGGCCTTCTCCCACGCTGAGCGCGGGAGAAGGATGAAAAGGCGGGAAGCTTTAAAGGGCAAAGCTCGTCTTCACCTCGTCCCAGAGTTCCTGGTTCTTCTGCTTCTGCTCATCGGTGATCGGCGCCATCCATTGGACACGCTTCACCACTTCGGGATCGCCCAGCACGACGCGGTTGAGCGCGTCCTCGGGCAGTTGCGCATTGGCCTTGGCGTTGGAGGAGGCGGGTGCGCCGATGTCATTGTCCCATTTCACGTAGAATTCGGGATCGACCATGAAGTTGATGAAGGCCGCCGCCCCCTCGGCATTGGGCGCGTTGGTGGCGATGGTGAGGCCGTCGAACCAGCCGATGGCGCCTTCCTTCGGCACCACGAATTCCACCGGGAGCTTCATCGCCTTCTTGGAGCGCGCCGCCGAGCCCGACCAGTAGACGGCGATGTCGTAGTCGCCCGCCGCCATATATTTGTTCCACTCGTCCTCGGACGACCAGAAGGTCTTGATCTGGCTCTTGAGCTCTTTGAGCTTCTCCTTGATCTTTTCGATATCGGCCGGCGCATTCATGTCCTGGCCGGTGGCGAGTGCGGCGATCTGGATCGATTCCAGCGCATCGTCGCGCCAGCCGACCTTGCCGGCATGGGCCGGGTCCCACAATGCGTTCATGCTGTCGGGCTTGGCGGTGATCTTCTGGGTGTTGTAGGCGAAAGAGGTCAGGCCCCAGACCCAGGCGATGGCGAAATGTTTGCCGCCCATCACGAAGCGGTCGCTGTCACGAAGCGCCGGGGTGAGATCGTTGAAGTTGGAGAATTTCGCCGTGTCGAGCGCCTGGATCAGGCCCTCATGGGCGGCTTCCATGACATAGATGTTGTTCATCAGCACCACGTCATAGACGCCGGGGCTGGTGCGCAGCTTGGTCAGCATCTCCTGCTCGGAGTTGAAATAGTCATGGACGACCTTGATGCCGGTCTTCTTCTCGAACATCTCGAGCGCCCATTTCTCGTCGGTGCCGTAGCCCTGCCAGTTGAGGACCTTGATCTCGCCCGCCGCATGAGCAAGGCGGCCGGTCGCGCCATAAGCCGCGGCGGCGCCCATCAGGGCCAGCGCGGAACGGCGGGAAAATGCAAAGCGTGACATCGTAATCTCCCTCGGATCGCAAAGTTATCTCTTGGCGGCGGACTTTAACGGAAGGGCATCTCTCCCGCAATGCACGGTAGAGGCATAGCGTTTATGAGAGCATTGACGGGAGTACGCTTTTTCGGCTTGGTTGGCCGGGCGGGGGATCACATGAAGAAATATGCATCTGGCGGCCGGTTCCGGGCCTTTCTGGCTCTCGCCGGGGGCCTATTTTTCGCGCCGGCCACCGCCCAGGCACTCGATTGCGGCAAGGCGGCGACCATCATCGAGAAGGCGATCTGCGCCGATGCCAAGGCCAAGGCGGTCGATGACGCCATGTCGAAGGCCTATGCCCGCCTGTGGAAGCAATATGACAAGGCCGAGCGCAAGGCGCTGGCTGCCCTGCAGCTCAAATGGCTGAAGGAGCGCGAGGAGAGCTGCGAGAAGAAGAATGGCGAGGCTCTCGCTCGCTGCATTGCGCAGGAAACGCAAAGCCGTCTCGACTATTTCACCGGCAAGCCGCTCAGCGGACCTGGCACCGGCGCCCGCATGATTCCGCACCTGGGTTACCAGGACAGCAGCGACACAACTGCCTATATCGAGATTGAGCTGTTGCAATTCGCCCAACCCGGGTCGGCGGGCGAGAAGCTGTTCAATGCGGAGATCGCCGCCGCCGCCGGGGAGCTGCCCTTCGGAGAGACGATCGAGGGCATGGGCGGGTCGCCCTATCAATATTTCGTCGGCATGAGCTTCGATTATGCATCGCCCAAGTTCATTTCGACCCAGATCAGCGCCTGGAACCAGGTCGGCGGGACCAATTCTCAGAGATACAATATCAATATTGATCTCGCGCGCGGCGTTGTCTGGAAAGTCGAGGACTGGTTCGACGACAAGGCCGTCGCCGTGCTGAAGAAACGTTGTCTGGCAGATGTCGTCGCCGCGATGGCGGAGGAGGGGCAGACCTATGATCTCACGGATCCGCTCTACACCGAGGAGAGTATCGGAAATTCCGTGGCCTGGCCGCAGGCTTGGAGCATTGCGAAAGATACCGTGACGATCAACTTCGATACCAGGACCTACGGCCGGGGTCCGGATAGCTGCGAATTTCGCGCCGAAGATGTCTGGGCACTCGCTAAGCCCGGCTTCAAAGGGATCTGATGTTCATCCGGCTCTTGAGTCTTCTGGGACTGCTGGCCTTTCCAGCCACGGCAAAAGCCTTCGATTGCGCCAAGGCCGAGAGCCGCGTCGAGATGGCGATCTGCGCTGATGCCGAGCTCAAGTCGGCGGATGACGCCATGGCTGCCGCATATGAGAAACTCTGGCGAGATTACGAAAAGAGCGAGCGCGGAGCGCTTGCAGGTTTGCAGCGTCGTTGGCTCAAGGAGCGCGAGGAAAGCTGCGCACGGCAATCCGGCGCCAAGCTGACCGCATGTGTTCTCGCCGCGACCGAGGAACGCCGCCGTTTCCTCGCGGGGGAGCCCGAAAGCGGGCCAGGTACCGGCGGACGCCTGATTCCGGTCCTTGCCTTCCGACAAGGTGACGACGTCAAGAATTACGACATTGCGATCAATCTGCTGAAATTCGCCGAACCGCGTTCACCGGGCGAGAAGCTCTTGAACGAAATCGTAGCGGAGGCCGCGACGGAGCGGCCGGAGGGCGAGACCTTCGACGATCCGTCCGACAATCCGTTCGAATATCATGTCGATATGGAGCTCGCTTTCGCGTCCCCCAAATTTCTTTCAGCCAGGATCGGAAGATGGAGCCAGGACGGGACCGCCCACGGCTATTGCGAAACCACGACGACCAATATCGATCTCGTCCGCGGCGCGCTGGTCAAGGTGGAAGACTGGTTCGACGACGCGGTCATCGCCACCCTGAAAGCGGAATGTGTCGCGCAGATCGCGGCGCAGAAGAAGGCCGATGACGAGGACTACGATCCGCCAAGCGATCCCTTCTACAGCGAAGCCATCATCACCGATCGCTTGCAGTCGAGCAGCGACTGGACCTTCTGGGCGGACAAAGCGAGCATCGACTTCCACGACGATCTGGCTGCGCCGTCCGCCGGACAATATAGTTGCGACTTCACCGTCGAGAGGATCAGAAGTCTCGCAAAGCCCGGAGCGCCTTTGCCGTAGCGGGCTATTGCGCGGCGAGGAAGGCGTCGATCTCGGCGCGGGTCGGGGCGGCGGCGGAGGCGCCTTTCTTGGTCGTCGATAATGCCCCCGAGGCGGCGGCGAAGCGCACCGCCTCGGCGAGCGATTTGCCTTCGTCGAGAGCGACGGCGAGGCCGCCATTGAAACTGTCGCCGGCCGCCACCGTGTCGATGGCGGTCACCTTGAAGGGCGGCACGAAACCTTCCTCCGTGGGACCGGAAAAGGCGACGCCTTTGGCGCCGAGCTTGACGAGCGCGGCGCGGAAGCCTTTGGCCTTGAGCTCGCGCGCGGCGCGCAACGCATCGTCGGGTGTCGCCGGCTGCCAACCGAGGAGACCGGCCGTCTCGCTTTCATTGGGGGTGACGATGTCGACCGCCGCGATGATGTCGGCGGAGAAGGGCTCCTTGGGCGCCGGCGCCGGATCGAGAATCACCGTGCCGCCCTTGCCGCGCACGATCTTCGCCGCGGCAAGCGCCCCCTTGAGCGGCACTTCGAGCTGCAGCAGCAGGACGCGGGCTTGTTCGAGATCGGCCTTGGCGGCCTCGGCGTCGCTGCGATCAACCGCGCCATTGGCGCCGGCGATCACCGTGATCATGTTCTGACCGCCTTCGCCGACCTTGATGATGGCGATGCCGGTATCGGAGCCCTGGTCACGGCGGACATAAGTGAGGTCGACATCATATGAGGTGAGCTCGGCGCGCGCCGCATCGCCGAAGGAATCGGCGCCGGTGCGGCCGATGAAGCGCACGTCCGAGCCGAGCTTGCGGGCCGCCACCGCCTGATTGGCGCCCTTGCCGCCCAGGCCCATCTTGTAGCCTGAGCCATGCAAGGTCTCGCCGGGCTTCGGCAGGCGATCGAGATAGGCGATCACATCCATATTGATGGAGCCGAAAACGGCGACGGTCATAGAGGCCTCCCTGAAAGTGGGCGAGCATATGCCGGAAGTGCCTGCCTGCGACAACCTCGGGCTGAAGGATGCGGGAAATTGTTCCCAAAAAACCATGTTGCGGTGCATGAAATTGGGAGAATTCGAGGCGAAAGCAGAGCCTGGAAAAGCTTAAGTCTATGAATTTGATCGTGATTGTGGGCGTCACGAAAGAGACATAGTGAATTCAAATATTTAGAAGGGACGAATGTTAAGCTTTTGTGAAGCCGGGGGACGAGTCAGCCATGTAAATTTTGCATTGCACAAAATGATGCGACGCACCATATATGAACTCGTCAAAAGCAACCAACCAACCCGTCAATCCATAGGGGAAAGACCATGTTCAACTTCTTCACTGATGGTTTCAAGCGCTGGAACCGCTACAACACCACCAAGCGTGAGCTCGACCTGCTCACCGACCGTGAGCTTGCCGATCTCGGCATCATGCGCTCCGACATTCCGCGTATCGCGCGGGACAGCGTGAGCCGCTAAACATCTCACAAGATGAGTTTCGCAAGAGCCCGCCGGCCCTCCGGCGGGCTCTTCGCATTTTACGCGCAAGAGAAAGCCTGGCACCCTTTGCGCTTGCGGCAATCCGCCGTGCCTTCCTTGTTGCGAGTCCATTTCCCATGTGATAACCCACGCCCGCGGCTTAAGGCGGAACCTATGCCGCACGTGCTTTCACAAGTACGATTATCCAATAAATTCAAGCTTTCCGGACCGCTGCCAAGGGTTCGGAGAACGCGGGTTCGGCGGGGAGTTGTCGTGGCTCAAAGTGATCAGACGGTATCAGGCGTCCCGGGACGTTATGCGACCGCCCTATTTGAACTGGCCCGGGAAGACCAGACGGTCGACCAGGTCGGTGCCGATCTGGCGAAATTCCAGGCGCTCCTGGACGAATCCGAGGATCTGAGCCGGCTCGTCCGCTCGCCGGTCTTCACCGCCGAGGACCAGGTTTCCGCCCTCCAGGCGATCTGCGAAAAGGCCGGCATCAAGAGCCTCGCCCTCAATTTCATCAAGCTCGCCGCGCAGAACCGCCGGCTCTTCGTCCTCTCCGACATGATCAAGGCCTACCGCACGCTGGTGGCCCAGTCGAAGGGCGAGATCAGCGCCGAGGTCACCTCGGCCGAAACGCTTTCCAGCAAACATCTCGATGACCTCAAGGCCGCCATCAAGGCGAGCGTGGGGCGCGATGTGCACCTCTCCACCCGGGTTGATTCGTCCATTCTGGGCGGCCTTATCGTCAAGGTCGGCTCGCGCATGGTGGACAACTCGCTCAAGACCAAACTTCAAAACCTCAAGATCGCGATGAAGGGGACCGGCTGATATGGATATCCGCGCCGCCGAAATTTCCGCAATTCTCAAGCAGCAGATCAAGGACTTCGGCAAGGAAGCCGAAGTGTCCGAGATCGGCCAGGTGCTCTCCGTCGGTGACGGCATTGCCCGCGTCTATGGCCTCGACAATGTCCAGGCCGGTGAAATGGTCGAGTTCCCGAATGGGATCCGCGGCATGGCCCTCAACCTCGAAGTCGACAATGTCGGTATCGTTATTTTCGGTTCCGACCGTGACATCAAGGAAGGCGACACCGTCAAGCGCACCGGCGCCATCGTGGAAGTTCCGGTCGGCCGCGAGCTGCTCGGCCGCGTCGTCGACGCGCTCGGCAATCCGATCGACGGCAAGGGCCCGATCAAGTCCACCGAACGCCGCCGCGTCGACGTCAAGGCGCCCGGCATCATCCCGCGCAAGTCGGTGCACGAGCCGATGTCGACCGGCCTCAAGGCCGTCGACGCGCTGATCCCGATCGGCCGCGGCCAGCGCGAGCTGATCATCGGTGACCGCCAGACCGGCAAGACCGCGATCGTTCTCGACACCATCCTCAACCAGAAGCCGATCCATCTCGCCGGACCGGACAAGGAAAAGCTCTACTGCGTCTATGTGGCCTGCGGCCAGAAGCGCTCCACCGTCGCCCAGTTCGTCAAGATCCTGGAAGACAACGGCGCGCTCGAATATTCGATCGTCATCGCCGCCACCGCCTCCGACCCGGCGCCGCTGCAGTATCTGGCGCCATTCACGGGCTGCACCATGGGCGAATATTTCCGCGACAACGGCATGCATGCCGTGATCGCCTATGACGACCTTTCCAAGCAGGCCGTCGCTTACCGCCAGATGTCGCTGCTGCTGCGCCGCCCGCCGGGCCGCGAAGCCTATCCGGGCGACGTGTTCTATCTCCATTCGCGCCTGCTCGAGCGCGCCGCCAAGCTCAATGACAGCCAGGGCGCCGGTTCGCTGACCGCTCTCCCCGTCATCGAGACGCAGGCCAACGACGTGTCGGCCTATATCCCGACCAACGTGATCTCGATCACCGACGGCCAGATCTTCCTCGAAACCGATCTCTTCTATCAGGGCATCCGTCCGGCGGTGAACGTCGGTCTGTCGGTGTCGCGCGTCGGCTCCTCGGCGCAGATCAAGGCGATGAAGCAGGTCGCCGGCAAGATCAAGGGCGAGCTCGCGCAGTACCGCGAAATGGCGGCCTTCGCGCAGTTCGGCTCCGATCTCGACGCCGCGACCCAGCGCCTCCTCAACCGCGGCGCCCGCCTCACCGAGCTCCTGAAGCAGCCGCAATTCTCGCCGCTGAAGACGGAAGAGCAGGTCGTGGTGATCTATGCCGGCGTGAACGGCTATCTCGACGCGCTGCCGGTCAACAAGGTGCGTGATTTCGAGGACGGCCTCCTGCGCCTCGTCCGCGAGAACCATGCCGACATTCTCGATGCGATCCGCACCGAGAAGGAAATCTCCAGCACGGTCGGCGACAAGCTCAAGAACGTCGTGGCGGGCTTCGCCAAGTCGTTCGCCTGATCATCCTGAACGAGGCAACCAGCTGAAGGCAGGACGATGCCAAGTCTAAAAGACCTCAGAAATCGCATCACGTCGGTGAAATCGACGCGAAAGATCACCAAGGCGATGCAGATGGTGGCGGCGGCGAAACTTCGCCGCGCCCAGGAATCGGCCCTCGCCGCGCGCCCCTATTCGGAGCGTATGGCGACGGTGCTGGCCAATCTTTCGTCGTCGATGGAAGGCCGTGATGACGCGCCGCAGCTCCTCGCCGGCAACGGCAAGGACCAGACGCATCTGCTCGTCGTGTGCACCGCCGAGCGCGGCCTGTGCGGCGGCTTCAACTCCTCGATCGCGAGGCTGGCGCGCGATCATGCCGACCGGCTGATGGCGCAAGGCAAGACGGTGAAGATCATCACCGTCGGCAAGAAGGGCAACGACATCCTGAAACGGCTTTATGGCCGCTTCATCATTGACACGGTGGACCTGCGCGGTGCGCGCACCTTGGCCTTCAGCCATGCCCAGGGCATCGCGCAGAAGGTGCTGAAGCTGTTCGAAGACGGCCAGTTCGACGTCTGCACGCTGTTCTTCGCCGAGTTCAAATCGGTGATCGCGCAGAAGCCGACCGCGCTGCAGCTCATCCCGGCCAGTGTCGCCGGTGGCAAGGCCCCGGATCTCGGCGGCGCCATCTATGACAGCGAGCCGGATGAAGGTGAAATCCTGGCCGATCTCCTGCCGCGCAATATCGCGGTGCAGATCTTCCGGGCGCTGCTCGAAAACGCGGCGTCCGAGCAGGGCGCCCGCATGAGCGCCATGGACAGCGCCACGCGCAATGCCGGCGACATGATCAACAAATTGTCGATCCGCTACAACCGGCAGCGCCAGGCGCAGATCACCAAGGAACTTATTGAAATCATTTCGGGCGCGGAAGCGCTCTAGACCGGAACCGAGAGAAGGAAGACCGATATGGCGAAGAACCCCGCAAGCACCTCCGGCAAGTCGGTGGGCCGCATCCGTCAGGTGACGGGCGCCGTTGTCGACGTGCAGTTCGACGGGCATCTGCCGGAAATCCTGAACGCGCTCGAGACGAAGAACGGCGATGTCCGCCTCGTCCTCGAAGTCGCCCAGCATCTTGGCGAGAACACCGTGCGCACCATCGCCATGGACTCGACCGAAGGCCTGGTGCGCGGTCAGGAAGTCACCGATCTCGGCGCGCCGATCACCATCCCGGTGGGCGACGAGACGCTCGGCCGCATCATGAACGTCGTCGGCGAGCCGGTCGACGAAGCCGGCCCGATCACCAGCGCCGCCACCCGCGCCATCCATCAGCCGGCGCCCGAATTCGTCGAGCAGTCGACGGAAGCGCAGATCCTCGTCACCGGCATCAAGGTCGTCGACCTTCTGGCGCCTTACGCCAAGGGCGGCAAGATCGGCCTGTTCGGCGGCGCCGGTGTCGGCAAGACGGTGCTCATTCAGGAGCTCATCAACAACATCGCCAAGACCCATGGCGGCTTCTCGGTGTTCGCCGGCGTCGGCGAGCGTACCCGCGAGGGCAACGACCTCTATCACGAATTCATCGAATCGGGCGTGAACCAGAAGGGCGGCGGCAAGGGCTCGAAATGCGCCCTGGTGTACGGCCAGATGAACGAGCCGCCGGGTGCGCGCGCCCGCGTCGGCCTCACCGGCCTCACCGTCGCCGAGCACTTCCGCGACCAGGGCCAGGACGTGCTGTTCTTCGTCGACAACATCTTCCGCTTCACGCAGGCGGGTTCGGAAGTGTCGGCTCTCCTCGGCCGCATTCCTTCGGCGGTGGGCTATCAGCCGACGCTCGCCACCGACATGGGTGCTCTCCAGGAGCGCATCACCACCACGACCAAGGGCTCGATCACCTCGGTGCAGGCCATTTACGTGCCTGCCGACGACTTGACCGACCCGGCGCCGGCCACCTCCTTCGCCCACTTGGACGCGACCACCGTGCTGTCGCGCGCCATCGCCGAAAAGGGCATCTATCCGGCGGTCGATCCGCTCGACTCGACCTCGCGCATGCTCGACCCGCGCGTCATCGGTGAAGAGCACTACCAGACGGCGCGCCGTGTGCAGGTCATTCTTCAGCGCTACAAGGCGCTGCAGGACATCATCGCCATTCTCGGCATGGACGAGCTCTCGGAAGAGGACAAGCTCACCGTCGCCCGCGCCCGCAAGATCGAGCGCTTCCTGTCGCAGCCCTTCGACGTCGCCGCCGTGTTCACCGGCTCGCCGGGTGTGCAGGTCAAGCTCGAAGACACCATCAAGGGCTTCAAGGGGCTCTGCGAAGGCCAGTATGACTACCTGCCTGAGCCGGCCTTCTACATGGTCGGCACGATCGAAGAAGCGGTCGAAAAGGGCAAGCGCCTGGCTGAGGCGGCCTGATCACCATGGCCCTTCACTTCGAACTCGTCTCTCCGGAACGCTTGCTGTTCTCGGGTGATGTCGCGGAAGTCGACATTCCGGGCACCGAGGGCGATATGGGCATCCTGCCGGGACACGCGCCCGTCCTTTCCACGCTGCGTCCGGGTGTCGTCACCGTCACCAAGGAAGGTGGCGCCAAGGAGCGCATCTTCGTGCGCGGCGGCTTCGCCGAAGTGAACCCGCAAGGCCTCACGGTTCTGGCGGAAGTCGCGGTGCCGGTCGCCGAGCTCAATGCCGAGCGCCTGGCGCAGGAAGTCAAGGACGCGCAGGAAGACGTGTCGGACGCGCAGGACGATGAAACGCGCCGCCGCGCCCAGGAGAATCTCGATCATCTGCAGGCGCTGCAAAGCGCGCTGTGATGACGGTAAAAAGTTGAATGGACAGGCCCGCCTCGCGCGGGCCTTTCTTTTGGGGGGATGACATGGACGACGCTGCACCACGCGGTAAGCTCTCGATCTGGCTGCTCGGCCTGGTGCTGGGGCCTGTCGTCCTCATGCTGTGGCTCGGCCGGGGACGGCTGGCACTGATCTATCTGCTGGCCCAGTTGCTGCTGGGCGCGACTGTCATCTTCACCGTCGCAAGTGGTCTAGTTTCGCCGCCGGCGTTCCGCGACTTCGATCTGGCTGCCATCCTGTTTTATCTGCCGTTCAATATCGTCGGTCTCGTTCATGGCCTGAAGATTCGCGAAACGGCGCTCGCCCGTCCATGGTTCTCGCGCTGGTATGTGGCGATTGTTCTGCCGATCGCCGCCTCATGGCTCATCGCTTTCGTTACGCGCGAATATCTGTTCCAGCCGTTCAGCACGCCATCGACCAGCATGCTGCCTGGCCTCATGATCGGTGATTATTTCTTCGCATCGAAAATCGCCTATGGCGAGCCCCGGCGCGGCGACATCGTGGTCTTCAAGCTGCCACGGGACAATCGGACCGATTATGTCCAACGCCTGATCGGGCTCCCCGGTGATCGCATTCAGCTTAAGGACGGGATCGTTCATCTCAATGGCGCGGTGCTGCCTCTGACGCCGGTCGACGGCATTTCTTGCCTTGAGGGGGAGGGATGCAATTATTTCCGCGAGACGCTGCCGGACGGTCGATCCTATGTCATCAACGACCGTTCACCCAATGGCTCAGCTGACAACACGGTAGAATATGTCGTCCCCGAAGACCATTATTTCGTGATGGGCGACAATCGCGACAATTCACTCGACAGCCGTTATCTCGATCAAGTGGGCTATATTCCGCGTGCGAATCTGACCGGCCCCGCGGTGCTGATCTTCTGGAATTCGATGGGCCTGCGGATCGACGACCGGCTCGCGGGTTATCCCGGCCGGTGGCTCACGACCAGGCTATGCCGCCGAAAGTTTCCTGACCTCGATGCGCTTCGCCTCGGCCGCAACTGAAATCTCGAAATGGTCGGCCTGGGTCACATCCAGGATGGCGGTCGGGCGGAAGACGGCGGCGTTGACGCCGCCCGAAAAGCGCACGCTGTCATAGAGGAGACCGGTCTCGCCTTTCTTGCGCAGGGTCTCGCCGAAGGTTTGCGAGGCCTGGTAGTCATCCGGCGCATAGAGTTCCGGCATCATGGATTGTCGGCCCCTGATGTCGACATAGGCGCCATCGAGGCGGGCCGAATAGGCCCTGAAGGTGCGCGATAGGCTGGGGATGCGGCGCGCCACCGCTTCGCGGCGCAAATGGTGGCCCACTTCGGCGGCTGCCGTCTTGATGTCCGCCGCGGCATACCAGGCGCCGAGATCGCGGCCATTGAAGCGGGCGCCGGTCGGCGCGGTGTGCAGGAATGCCGCCATTACGATGCTCGAATTGGTGCGGCCGAAAATCCACTCCGTCTGTGGCAGCCGCGCCACGCGCTCGGCGACGAGACGGTCATTGGTCCAGCCGGCAAGTTCCATCACCGCGCCGAGATCGGCGGCGGTGGCGACCGTGTCGAACAATCCGATGGGCGGAAAACGCGATGGAATCAGTCGGTAGGACGGGTGAAAGGCCGGCGCATATGCATGGCTCACGTCAACACGATGTCCGCTTGTGCGTAAGGCGTGAAGCCCACATCGACACGGTTCGGCTCCATATACTGGCCGCCGCGCGCCGCATCGAGGAAGCGGCGCACCAGCAGGATTCCATCCTGCGCGCCGCTGGTGATCAAAGCGAGCGGCGGCTTGCCGCCAAAGACGATGCCGTCATGGGCATTGCGCAGCCAGGCCACGCCGTCATGCTCATGAGCGTGGAGAACACCCAAGGCCTGATGGATGCCGAAGATGGCCGACAGGCGCATGAGCACATCGACATCGAGGGTGATGTCGCGGTGCTCGCGCGCCAGCTTGGCCCAATGGTGATAGGTGGAGCGTGACGGATAGCCGAGCGCCAGCCGGCGCTCTTCCTCGCTCAGGCCCCAGAGATCGGCGATGGCGAGGAAGCTGCGCAAAGCCGGCGCGCTGAGGCGCCGGCGATTGGCGGGGGCGAAACGCTCGAGGTCAGAGGCCAGATAAGCCCCTTGAGCTTCCTCGAAACCTTTCGGGCGTCGGCGCTGTTGGGAAACCATGGTGTTCTTCCTTGTCCGTATCTGAATATAGTCCAGATTTGGACATTAAACAAGAAGGAAGAAACCTAGATTTCCCAGACGATTAGCGTGACTGGCCGCCGCCGCCACCACCACCCTGACGCTGCTTGGGCCGCCACTTGCCACCGCGGTTGCCCTGCGGGCGCTGCCCCGGCTTCTTGCGCCAGGACGGCTGGTTCTGCTGCGGCCGGTGATGTCCCTGCGGACCGCCGGAGCGCTCATTGCCTTCAGGTGCGGCGATGCTCAGCGCATGCTGGGTGACCGGGACCTTCTGGCGGATGGTGCGCTCGATGTCGCGCAGCAACGGACGCTCTTCCGGATCACAGAAGGCCACCGCTTCACCGGAGGCGCCGGCGCGCGCGGTGCGGCCGATGCGGTGCACATAGGAATCCGGCACGAAAGGCAGGTCGTAATTCACCACATGCGACACACCGTCGATGTCGATGCCGCGTGCGGCGATATCGGTCGCCACCAGCACGCGCAGCTTGCTGCTCTTGAAGCCGGCCAGAGCGCGCTCGCGCTGGCTCTGCGACTTGTTGCCGTGGATCGCCGCCGATTCGATGCGCTCCTTGACCAGCCCCTTCACGACCTTGTCGGCGCCGTGCTTGGTGCKGGTGAAGACCAGCGTGCGCGGCATCGCGTTGTTCTTGAGCAGGTCGACCAGCAGGTTGAGCTTGTTGCGTGTCTCGACATGGATGATGCTCTGGTTCACGCGCTCGGCGGTGGTCGCCACCGGCGTGATCTCGACCCGCACCGGATCGCGCAGCAGGCCTTCGGCAAGACCGGCGATCTCCTTCGGCATGGTCGCCGAGAAGAACAGGTTCTGGCGCTTGGCGGGAAGCAGCCCGGTGATCTTGCGGATGGCGTGAATGAAGCCCAGATCGAGCATCTGGTCGACTTCGTCGAGCACGAAGATCTCGAGCTTGGCGAGCGAGAGGACACGACGGTCGATGAGATCGACGAGGCGGCCCGGCGTGGCGATCAGGATGTCGACGCCGTTACCGACGACGCGGATCTGGTTGTTGATCGAAACGCCGCCGAAAACCACCGCCTGCGACAGGCGCAGGAACTTGCCATAGGCGCGGAAGCTCTCGCCGATCTGGGCGGCGAGCTCGCGCGTCGGCGACAGGATGAGCGCACGGCAGGTGCCGCGGTCGGGGCGGCCCTTGAGCTTGGACAGCCGGTCGAGGATGGGCAGCGCGAAGGCCGCGGTCTTGCCGGTGCCGGTCTGGGCGATGCCCAGAAGGTCGCGGCCCTTCAGCAAGTCAGGGATCGAGCGCGCCTGGATCGGCGTCGGCGTCTGATAACCTTCCTGCTCGAGAGCTTTGAGGAGGGCGGCATCGAGGCCGAGTTCATTGAAATGAGTCAAAATAACTACTTTCGCTTCGGAACGGATGAGCAGCGCCGTCCGTCCGAAAACGGGCACGCGCGACAACGCGCAAGCCCTGGGCGGCGCTGAAACCTTCCGCGTGACAGGAATGTTCGGGAATGCTCGTGTGAGCCGGACGGGGCACTGATAAAGCGCCACTTCACGCATCCGTTGTTGTGCAACGAGCAACGGCTATATGGGGCGGGATGCCCGGAAAGTCAAAGACTTAAAGCGGCAGCGATTGCCGCAGGCAAATCGGCATGGTCGGAGATAACTTTCCTAGCCCCGAGGCGCAGAAGCGTCGCGCCGAGGGCATCGCCATCGTGGGCAAGCCCGGTGAAGCCGATGACGGCGCAGCCGGCGGCCACCGCCGAGGTCACGCCCGCCTTGCTGTCCTCGATGGCGAGGCACATGCCGGGCCCATGACCGGCGCGCCGCGCCGCCTCGACATAGAC
>NNBT01002627.1_pt1 | contig 18047 bp, 12 predicted proteins | sample 1173831 | NCBI WGS metagenome assembly NNBT01 (sample SAMN07173936, study PRJNA388173) | plant metagenome | isolation source: symbiotic tissue sample KVJ10 | place: Norway: Troms, Kvaloya island | reverse complement strand
CTTTTTGACTTGATTAGTACCCGAACAGATACAATTGATATCTCATTTATTAAATATCTTTTCAGTATTGAACAAATCAAAACCTGCAAGTTTCAGAGTGATATAAATAGTAATAACGATAAATAAATGATAACATGAATAGAAAACTTAACCAATTCTTTAACCGCTCTAAAATCCTTACTTTAATATGTGTTTTGCTGTTTGTCGGAGATGTTTTCGGGAACGTTCCCGGAAAAGATTTAAAGTCGCCGGATGGCAATCTGTTGGCCAGCTTTGCTTTGGCTGAAGGAGGGGTGCCAACCTACAGCTTAAAGTATAAAGGAAAAGACGTTATAAAAACCAGCAAGCTGGGACTGGAGCTTAAAGACGGAAAATCTTTAATGAATGGTTTCTCCATCACCGATACTAAAACCAGCACTTTTAACGAAACCTGGAAACCGGTTTGGGGCGAGGTTAAAGAAATCGTAAACCATTACAACGAACTGGCGGTAACCCTAACCCAAAAAGAAACAAACCGTTATATAATTGTGCGTTTGCGTTTGTTTAATGATGGTTTGGGCTTTAGATATGAATTTCCTGAGCAGAAAAATTTAGATTACTTCGTCATAAAAGAAGAGAAAACCCAGTTTGCATTGGCTGGAGATCATAAAGCATTTTGGCTTCCTGGTGATTACGATACGCAGGAGTACAGTACAGTAACTTCAAACTTATCAGAAGTTCGTGGTAAAATGAAAGCTGCAGTAACACCAAATGCCTCGCAAACTACTTTTTCACCAACCGGCTTACAAACGCCTTTGATGATGAAGAGTAAAGATGGTTTGTACATCAATATCCACGAAGCTGCATTGATCAATTATTCTTTAATGTCGCTAAATTTGGATGATAAGAACATGGTTTTAGAATCATGGTTAACACCCGATGCCGTTGGGGATAAAGGTTACATGCAGGCACCATGTTTATCGCCTTGGCGCACCATTATCGTGAGCGATAAAGCTGGCGATATTTTAACTTCAAAGCTTACATACAACCTTAATGAACCAACAAAATTCAAAGATGTATCGTGGATTAAACCAACCAAATATGTTGGTGTTTGGTGGGAAATGATCACCGGAAAGAATACCTGGGCCTATAACAATTTAACCAGTGTACAATTGGGTATAACCGATTATGCCAAAACAAAACCCAATGGAAAACACGCGGCAAATACTGCCCATGTAAAAGAATACATCGATTTCGCTGCTAAAAATGGTTTAGATGCGGTTTTGGTTGAGGGCTGGAACGAAGGCTGGGAAGATTGGTTTGGTAAAACAAAAGATTATGTGTTTGATTTTGTAACTCCTTACCCTGATTTTGATGTAAAAGAACTGCACCGTTATGCGGCAAGTAAAGGCATAAAAATGATTATGCACCACGAAACTTCTTCGTCGATACGTAATTATGAGCGCCATTTAGATACGGCTTATAAATTTATGAAAGCCAATGGTTATGATGCCGTTAAAAGTGGTTATGTAGGCAATATGATCCCGAGGGGAGAGCACCACTATGGCCAATGGTTAAACAACCATTATTTATATGCGATCCAAAAAGCAGCCGAATATAAAATTATGGTGAATGCACATGAGGCGGTTCGTCCGACAGGTTTAGCGCGTACTTACCCGAATTTGATTGGAAACGAATCGGCAAGGGGAACCGAATATGAAGCGTTTGGCGGCAACAATGCTGATCATACCACTATTTTGCCATTTACCCGTTTAATCGGCGGACCGATGGACTATACCCCTGGTATTTTCGAAACCAGGGTTAGTGCTTACAATCCTGAAAATACTTCTTTTGTACACAGTACTTTGGCGCGTCAACTGGCGCTTTATGTAACGATGTACAGTCCATTGCAAATGGCTGCCGATTTACCAGAAACCTATAACAAGTACATGGATGCTTTCCAGTTTATTAAAGATGTGGCAGTAGATTGGGACGATACCAAGGTTTTAGAAGCAGAACCTGGCGATTATATCACTTTTGCACGTAAAGCTAAAGGAAAAAACAACTGGTTTGTAGGCCGTACCAATGATGAAGAGGCGCGCACTTCTAAAATAGATTTCGGTTTCCTGGATCCGGGAAAAAAATATACCGCAACCATTTATGCTGATGCAAAGGATGCGAACTATGAAACCAATCCAAAAGCTTATACCATCCGCAAAATGGAAGTAACCAATAAAACGAAATTAACACAGTATTGCGCACCGGGAGGGGGATATGCGATTAGTATTATGGCGAAATAAATTTATAACATTGTGGTGTCAGTTGGTAACAACTGACACTTTTTCAAATTGCACGTCTATTTTTTTTGCCACAGATGGACACGGATAAACACGGATCAAACATCTTTCTCTAGTCGTAGCGTCTCGCTACGACTTTTGTTTTTATTTATTCAGTATATTGTTTCCCACAGATTTTGTTGATCAACGCACAAAAGGATTTGATTATCTGTGTTTATCCTTTTTATCTGTGTTTAAATCCTCCTGTGGTGTTAAATGTTGCTTTAATAAGTCTGTTCGTCAGATGGTAACATCTGACAGCACGACTGGACTTTTTTGCTGTGGCTTTTAATTATATCTTATTTTATAATATCTTAGCAAGACCATTAAATCAAGCAAAATACCATCATGCCAAAGACTAAAAACCATATCGAACTTCAATTTTTAAGCGAACCTTCTGATGTTAATTACGGTGGTAAGGTACATGGTGGTATGATGATGAAATGGATTGATCAGGCCGCTTTTGCCTGTGCTTTACAATGGAGCCAGAGTTATTGCGTAACGGTATATGTGGGTGGTATCCGCTTTTTCCATCCGGTACATATCGGCCATTTGGTTAAAATGGAAGCCAGGATTATTTACACCGGTAAAACCAGTATGCATATTGCGGTTGATGCATTTTCTAAACCTGTTGGTAAAGGCGATTTCGTTAAAAACACCCACTGTATTATCGTTTTTGTAGCAGTTGATGATAACGGACACCCTCAGCCGATCCCGGTTTTTAAACCTAAAACAGAAAAAGAAATTGCCATGCACGGCTATGCCATTAAACTAATGGAACTGCGTAAAAGTATTGATAAAGAAATGGAACCTTATATCGTTTAAAACAGAAGAGCCCTTAACGCTAATTAAGGGCTCTTCTTATTATATATAAAACTTACCTCTGTTATAATTTTGAATCTGCTTTTTTGATGATCTTAGGTAGTCTTTTCTGAAGATCGGCCATCAGTTCAGTTAAAGCGCTTTCGCACATTGGTAGGATTTTTTCAGGAGTTAGTACCGGAACACCAGCCACCAAAGGACTCACACCCTTCGACTTTGCACTTTCGCGTACCGAAAATACCTTATCGCCTTTCTTATCGTACAGTACAATGTTGGTAAATGCTTCAACCTTTACTACACCCATACCGCCAAGTCCAATTTTAACCAGATCAAAATCGATGTAAACTTTCATTATACCGTCAACCTGATTAAAAATTTTAAGTAAACCTTTTTCATCCTTATTCCCAACGACATCTAAAAGTACTTTATAGCCCTCGATAGGAAGATTGGTATTGTCTTTTAGAAGTCCGGTGCCTCCACTGCCCGAAGGCGCAAAGTTTTTGTAATCCGCATTGTTAAGTACTTCTTGTTCAGGTAGGAGTTGGAAAGGAAATGATTTTGAATAATCTTCGAAAAACTGTTTGTGGAAACTTTGCAACATGGGAGCCATGTTAAAATTAGGATCATCTCCCAGTTTGGTTACGGCTGCAATTGTGGCGGCGGTATTAAACTGTGTAAGCCCAATCTGTTTAACAGTGTAGAAACTAACAACAGCTACTTTTTTTTCTTGACCGTGGCTATTAGCAACGAACAAACCCGCCGATAGGCAGATTAAGAGAATTAATTTTTTCATTTTACGACTAAATTTAGATTTACTAAAAGTATGTAATTTTTTTGATATGAAAAATTGCTCTTTTGTGAAATGCAGCTGAATATCAGTTAAGTGTTGAGTATTTGGAGTGCCGTTTTCCATCACCCATTTTCCATCATACCCCATCCATCTTCCTTTCTTGCAAAACTTAGTGTTAAAAGCTGAGTTTAATTTGCAACCGGCAAACTGAAACAGAATTTACTGCCCTCGCCAATGGCACTAACTACCCATATTTTTCCCTGTTCTGCTTCTATAAAATCTTTAGAAATAGCCAATCCCAAGCCAGATCCCGATTTGTTCTGACCATCTGTAGGCACCTGAAAATACCGGTCGAACAGGCGTTTTTGATATTTTTCATCGATCCCTTTTCCAAAATCTTTTACCGAAAATTCAATGAATTTATCTTTTTGCAAAACATCGATGACCACTTTCGATTTCTCTGAACTGTAACGCAAAGCGTTAGATAAAAAATTAACCAGCACCCAGGCTGTTTTTTGGATGTCGGCGTTCACATTAGGGAGATTTTTATCACAGTTTAGTTCCAGGTTGATGGATTTTTGCTCTGCCTGGAATTTAACCGCATCAATAGCATATTGTACAATATCTTCAGGTTTAGTGAGGGCGAAAGTGAGTTTTAAATTGCCGGTTTCAACCTGCGAAAGATCGAGCAGCTCGCTGGTTATTTTTAAAAGCCTGTCGCTGTCTTCTTTAATGTGATTGAGTAGCTCATGCTGTTCTTCGTTCATTGCACCTACACGTTCATCATTAAGCAGTTTCAAGCTCATTTTGATAGATGATAATGGTGTTTTTAATTCATGCGAAACCGTTGCAATAAAATTCGTTTTGGCCTCATCCAATTCCTTAAACTGGGTGATGTTTTTCAAAATATATACACTACCAGCCGATTTTGAAGCAGCAATTAAAGCTTTTTCTTCCTGTTCCTCGTAATTTGGGATAATAATTTCGCGATTTTCTAAAAGGAAATATGATTCCTTGTCATCAGCATAAATTTTTAATGTATTATCAGCTGTTTCAGGTTTGATAATGCGTTTTAACAGTTCGTTTTTTTGCATCAGTTCCGCAACATTTTGTCCAATTACCTTGTCTTCATCAAGGTTCATCAGTTTTGCAGCCAGATGGTTTAAAAAAAGCACTTCTCCTTTTTCGTTTAAACCGATAATGGCATCCTGCATCTGTGCAATAATGGCTTCGATACGCGATTTTTCTGATTTTATTTTTGATAAATTGCTGTTTTCCCATTCGTTTAATTTAACCACCATGCCGTTAAACGAGTCGGCCAGTTCGGTAAATTCGTCGCCGTTTTCAAAATGCAGTCGCTGTTTATAATTTTTGCGACTGATCTGTTTAATGGCAGCGCTAAACTCGGCCAGCGGATTGGCCACAAAACCCGGAAAATTAACAATAAAAGTAAATAGAATGATAAAGCTTAAGGTAGCAGCAATCATAATATAAAGGTTCGCCCTTGATGAAGCTTCGTTGGCCAGCTCATTTTTATCATAAATGGCTTTCATGTTTACCTGTTCGATATTTTGGAGCGCCAGGCGTAAATCCTTAATACGATCTGATTTAATAGCTTCAGGTTGCGGATTTCCCAGTACTTTAAAAGCGCCTTCCAATTGCTGATAAGCCATTTTTTCACCAGGTTCAGTAATGTTTTTACCTTCGTTTTTTAAATTTTCGGTAAACGTGGCCTGTTGTTGGCTGTTTAATGGAAATTGGTTCTGGTCGATAATGTTGCGCATGGCAGCAACATATTTCAGCGATTTATAGTTGTCTTTAAGAATCACCTTCGATTTATCGGATAGCTCGTTTAGGTAAAAAAGCGCAATCAATCCAAAGGATATTACGATTATAAAGAGAAACCCGAATCCGAGGCGGAGCTTGGTTTTAATTTTCATGGTGTTTTAGTTTAACCGCAAAGGGAGCAAAGTTTTTCGCGAAGGATCGCAAAGCAATTTCTCTCTTTTCGTGGTAAAAATAGCTTATAATTAAATCTGTTTGCTGATGAACTAAATTAAATAACAAACGTTAAATAAATATCATCTTATCGGGCAGTAGCCAATTGTTATGCCAGTGAATCAGGTTTGTTTGTAAATTGTTGTATTTAAATTAGATATGATATTTATTTCGTTTTTTTCGAAAAAAAGCTAAAAAAAACCTTTTCATTTTGGAAGGGTTTTTTCCATTTTGAACTCTCGTTTTTGAATTTAAAAGTACAGTTTTTGTTCCTTAAACCTGATTGTAATGGATAGCCCGTAAGCGAGGAACGAGTGCGGGCTTGAAATGAAAAGCAGGGTTGACGTTGCTATAGAACACAGGTTTTGCTTTCCAAAACAAAAAAAACTTACTATACTTTTTTCTTTTTTTTTGGAAAGCATGTTCTTAGCATTTGGGTTAATGCAATCCCGCTGTACGCTTTATCCCGATGAAAAATCGGGACCGCTTCCATCGGGTTTAGGTGGCGCGGCCTGTAATAAGATTTAGGGTTACAGGGTGCAGAAAGAAATTTATCTTTTGAAAAAGCTTATGGGGGTTTTAACGCACAGTTTTTGTTCCTTAAACCTGGTTGAAGCGGATACCGGCCCGGCGGCTGAGGCCTGCAGGCGTATGAGCGGAAAACAGGACTAACGTTACTATGGAACACAGGTTTTGCTTTTCAAAAACAGATTCTAGCTTTTTTTTGGAAAGCAGTTTCTTAGCATTTGGGTTAATACCATCCCGCTGTTCGCTATACTTCGTGTCGCTTCCATCGGGTTTAGGTGGCGCGGCCTGTAATAAGATTTAGGATTACAGGGTGCAGAAAGAAGTTTATCTTTTGAAAGAAGCTTATGGGGGGTACGCACTGTTTTTTGTTCCTTAAACCTGGTTGAAGCGGATACCGGCCCGGCGGCTAAGGCCTGCAGGCGTATGAGCGGAAAACAGGACTAACGTTACCATGAAACACAGGTTTTGCTTTTCAAAAACAGATTCTAGCTTTTTTTTTGGAAAGCAAGTTCTTAGCATTTGGGTTAATGCAATCCCGCTGTACGCTATACTTCGTGTCGCTTCCATCGGGTTTAGGTGGCGCGGCCTGTAAAGATATTAATGTGTAAAACACCAAACGTTCCTACGGAACGAAAACGCCAATTTTGCAATTGGCTACCCAGGAATCGTTCCTACGGAACGTCACAACAATCTTCAGCCTGCAGAAAAAAGGCTTTTTATTAAAAATTGATGAACTTTTCTATCTGCTCGCTGGTAAATTTTATCGTATCAGGATGATTGAAATTGCCTTCTGCATCTAACTCGGCCTTAATATTTGGAATATGCAGGCGCAACGGCAAAATGTTGAGGTGAATGTAGTGACAAACGCCTGTAAAGTGGTCAACACCGCGGATATTGCCATATTTACCAGAAGAAATTCCTACTAAAGCAGCTTTTTTATCATAAAAACTATCCGGGAAATTACAGGCATCGATCAGCACTTTTAGCACACCAGGGTAACTGCCGTTGTACTCTGGCATGATGAACAAAAACTTTTCGGTCTGGTAAATCATGTTCTGGATTTCCTGAAAAGCTTCCGATCTTTTACCGTACATGTCGGTATTAAGCACATCAATTGGCAGGTGCTCCAAACTGAACAAATTGGTATCAACACCTCTTTCTTTTAGTTGCCTTTGGTAATATTTGGCAACTTTTAGCGTATTGCTATTGGGCCTGTTGGTAGCGGCTATTATTGTGATCATGGATAATTGTTAATAAGATGTGTAAAACCCAAATGCGCTTCTTGCTAAAATTGCCATATAGTTTGTATCTTAGCTGATTGTGAAAAAGGCCGTAAACATGGCAAAAATAGAACTTTTTGGCAATTTAAACGCATAAATAACACAGCCCAAATAAACGTTAAGTAAATTTCGGATACATACGATGAGCAAAATTATTGCATTAGCAAATCAAAAAGGTGGTGTTGGTAAAACAACTTCATCTATAAACCTGGCTGCGAGTTTGGCCGTTCTAGAATACAAAACTTTACTGGTAGATGCTGATCCTCAGGCAAATTCGACTTCAGGTATCGGTTTCGATCCCCGAAATATTAAAGATAGTATTTATGAGTGTATTATTAATGATATTGACCCTTTACAGGCCATTCAGAAAACAGATACACCAAATTTAGATTTACTGCCTGCCCACATTGATTTGGTTGGTGCAGAAATTGAGATGATTAACCTGAACAACCGCGAGTATAAAATGAAAGCGGTTTTGGAGAAAATAAAAGATCAGTATGATTTTATTATCATCGATTGTTCTCCATCACTGGGTTTAATTACCATCAACGCTTTAACCGCTGCAGATTCGGTTATTATCCCGGTACAGTGCGAATATTTCGCTTTAGAAGGTTTGGGTAAATTATTAAATACCATTAAAATTGTGCAGAACCGCTTAAACCCTGATTTAGAGATTGAAGGTATTCTATTAACCATGTATGATGTGCGTTTACGTTTATCGAATCAGGTGGTAGAAGAGGTGAAAACACACTTTAACGAATTGGTTTTTGATACCATTATTCAGCGTAATACCCGTTTAAGTGAAGCGCCAAGTTATGGCGTTTCAGTAATTATGCACGATGCGAACTGTAAAGGCGCAATTAACTACCTTAACCTTGCCCGTGAGATTGTAAAGAAAAACGGCCTCTTAAAGGAAGAAGAAAACATTGGAACAGCAACTTTATAAATTATAGATGACATCTTTTCAGCGAAAAACAGGTTTAGGAAGAGGGTTAAGTGCGCTTTTAGATGATAGCGAATCTTCTCATCCGCCGAAACAGCAGGTAAATGCTGTGAGCGAAACCGAGCAGATTGGCAATATCAGTCACGTAAGTTTAACTGAAGTTGAAACCAATCCATACCAGCCACGTACCGAATTTGACCAGGTAGCTTTAAACGAGCTGGCCGATTCGATAAAAGTACAGGGGCTGATCCAGCCGATTACGGTGAGGAAATTAGGTGCCAATAAATACCAGTTAATTTCGGGCGAACGCAGGTTCAGGGCTTCGAAACTTGCTGGTTTAACACAGATCCCGGCTTATATCCGCAGTGCTAACGACCAGCAGATGTTGGAGATGGCATTGATTGAAAACATTCAGCGCGAAAATTTAAATGCCATCGAAGTGGCTTTGAGTTTCCAAAGGATGATTGATGAAGTAGGCTTAAAACAGGAACAATTGGGCGAGCGTGTAGGTAAAAACCGGACAACGGTGACCAACTATTTACGTTTGTTAAAACTTCCGCCTGCCATACAGGCTTCAATCCGCGATCAGAAAATCAGCATGGGCCATGCAAGGGCTTTGATTAATGTTGATGGCGTTGATAAACAGTTGTATATCCACCAGGAAATTCTTGATAAAAACCTTTCCGTACGTAAAGTAGAAGAAATTGTGCGCAATTTGCAGCATATTCCTTTACCTGCAGGCGAGAAGCAAAAAGAAAGAGCAGTTTCTTTCCAGTATCAGAAACTGCAGGACGATCTGGCTTCTAAATTTGCAACCCGCGTAAAGTTAAAAGTAAGCCAGAACGGTAAAGGGGCGATCGAAATCCCTTTTATGAGCGATGACGACCTGAATAGAATTTTAGAGTTATTAGACTGGTAATGCAAAAGACTAAACTTTTAATACTGGTTTCTCTATTTACATTTTTTATGGTAAACCTTGCCTCGGCGCAGGTGAAGGATACTGTATTAAAACCTGCTGATACCTCAAAAGTAAAACTGACCAAATCTTTAGATACAGCCAAAAAACCTTTAACCAGAAAGGACTCTTTAAAGACTAAATATGTAAATCCCGGTAAAGTTGCAGGCAGGAAAGCTGTTTTCAGATCGATGCTAATACCCGGCTGGGGGCAGTTATACAATATCCAATTGCTGAATGATGGTTATGGTACAAGGGCAGGCAAAAGCCAGGTATTACAGAAACTATATACCGGTGGTAAAATAGTAGCCATTTATGGTGGTGCCACAGCACTTACTTTATCCCTTATGGATAGCAGGAAGAACTATAAACGTTTTTTGGCAGAGGCACTACACCGGGAGATCCCTAATGCTAAACCCTTAGATTTAATACAATATACTAATCAGGGTATTTTGGATGGAAAGAGTTTATACAAGCGGAATTCGCAGATTGTATATTTCTCTTATGGACTACTGTATGCAGCCAATATTATCGACGCTTATGTTGCTGCGCGGTTGCATTTTTTCAATATCGACGATAACCTTTCTTTTAAGGTAATGCCATCGGTAATCGGTTCAGATACTATGTATGGTTTCAACGCAACGCCCGCATTAAAACTCTCCCTTACTTTTTAATGTAATAAAATAAATGATTTCTGCTGATCAATATGAAATCTTAATGCTTTTATTACCTTTAAACCATTAAAGGTGTCTCATCGACAATTAATTCAATTACAAAGAAGAAAATAAATATAAAGAAATGAAAATTGCGCTTTTAGGTTACGGCAAAATGGGTCAGATTATTGAGAAATTTGCTCTTGAACGCGGTCACGAAATCGTTTTAAAAATTACAGTTGATAATCAGGAAGATTTAACCAGGCAAAATTTAAAATCGGCAGATGTAGCAATTGATTTCAGCACGCCTGATTCAGTGCTGAAAAATATTGATGCCTGTTTTGATGCCAATGTTCCGGTAGTAGTGGGTACCACTGGTTGGTACGGTAAACTGCAGGAAGTAAAAGATGATTGCAGCAACAGTAACAATACATTGCTTTATGGGTCTAACTTTAGTATCGGCGTTAATTTATTTTTTAAATTGAACCAGACTTTGGCCAAACTGATGAATAATTATCCGGCTTACGAGGTTCAGGTAGAAGAAATCCACCATACCCAGAAGCTAGATGCACCAAGCGGTACAGCCATTACCCTGGCAGAGGGTATTGTAGATAACCTGGATAGAAAACAGGAATGGTTAAACGAGGTGGTGGGAACAGATGTTGAACTGTTTCCAAAAGCTGAGCAGTTGCTGATCGAATCGCACAGGATCGAAAATATCCCGGGTACGCATACCGTAATTTACAGCAGCGAAGTGGATGAGATTGAAATTAAACATACCGCACACAACAGAGCAGGTTTTGCTTTAGGTGCAGTGGTGGCAGCAGAGTGGGTAAAAGATAAAAAAGGGTTTTTTAACATTACAGATATTTTTGAATAAGAGACTTTTTCAGTTAACAGTTGGTAGTTTTCAGTTAACCGATTAACCAGTTTATACAATTAAACAATTAAGATACCAGTGGGTAGCCGATTAAGTTGATCGCGGACCAAAATTAAGATATATGAATTACAAATTCTGGCAGAGAAAAAAGGATGCCACAAAAAAGAAAAAATCTAAAACCCGCGAGTGGGTAGATGCCATTGTTTTTGCCGTTGTAGCCGCAACCATTATCCGCGTTTTCTTTATAGAAGCTTATACCATTCCATCCGGTTCGATGGAAAGATCGTTATTGATCGGTGATTTTCTTTTTGTAAGTAAAGTAAACTATGGTGCCCGTATCCCGATGACACCCGTTGCTTTTCCTTTTGCACACCATACCATGCCTTTAACTACTTCTACCAAAGCTTATTGGGATGGCGTACAATGGAAATATCACCGCTTACCGGGTTTATCTAAAATTAAAAGAAATGATGTAGTGGTATTCAACTTCCCTGAAGGAGATACCGTTGCAGTAGAAAACCAGGCAGAAAGCTATTATGCATTAGAGCGTAGTTTGGGCCGTCAACAGGTGAGGAGCACTTTTACGATAATCGATCGTCCGGTTGATAAGCGTGAAAACTTTATTAAACGCTGTATTGGTATTCCTGGCGATGTGATTTCGATGAGCAATGGTATTGCCAATGTAAACGGTAAAAACGAGCCTTTAAAAAATACCGGGATGATGCCTTACCGCATCGAGTTTAAAACCATGGATTTTAACTATGCTGCTCTTGACGAATTTAACCTGAACCTGGGTAATTCGCCGGCTGTTGCCACCAATACCTATATTGTTGATGCTTCGCCAGAAATTGCAGAGAAACTAAAAACTTTTGATTTCGTAAAATCAGTGACTTTAAGTCCGGATGCGCCAGGACCAGTGCAAGGTGGCGTTTTTCCTAATGATCCGAACAGGGCGTGGAACAGGGATAACTTTGGGCCAATCAAAATCCCTTCAAAAGGATGGACGGTTAAAATTGACAGCACTACCATGCCGCTATATTACAGGGCCATCAGAACTTACGAAGGAAACAAAGTAGAGCAGAAAGCCGGTGTTTGGTATATTAATGATAAACCAGCTACTACTTATACTTTTAAAATGGACTATTATTGGATGATGGGTGATAACCGCCATAATTCTGCCGATTCGCGCTATTGGGGTTTTGTACCCGAAGATCATATTGTGGGCAAAGCCTTATTTGTTTGGATGAGCTGGGACAGCACTGCATCCTTCTTACATAAAATAAGGTGGAGCAGGTTGTTTATGGGGATCCATTAATCAATCTATTCATAAAATATTTAAAAAAGGCTTGCTTATGCAGGCCTTTTTTATGCTAAAATCACCTTTTTAAAAAAATTAAAAAGAATAGTGTGGTTTTGTGTTTTTTTATTAAGTTTGTTATAACTAATCAAACCCCCGTAATTTATGAAGCCAATCATCCAATACAATCATCAGGTATTATAGCGTAGCTGTTAAACAGATATTCCTTTAAATGACCTAGTTGCGTTTTAAATCGATTTAGTTAAATAAATCGGAGATCATTTATGCTGTCTAATTTTATTATATAAACTTTAAATCGTCCAAAATCAAAAAATCCAAAAAACAAACAAACCCAAACAATTTTATTTAACTAATATTTCAAACATGAAGAAAATGTACTTTAAATGTTTGAGTGTGCTTTTGCTTACTTTTTTTGCAATTGCTGCTCATGCACAAACTATTATTACAGGAACCGTGAAGGATTCGTCTGGGCCGATACCCGGCGTTAGCGTATCGGTAAAGGGCACAAATAGGGTAACACAAACTGATGGCTCTGGAAAATTCTCCATATCAGCTAATACAAGTGATATAATTGTATTTTCGGCAATCGGATATGCTAAAAGAGAGGTTTCAGCAGGTGCTGAATCAATTCTGAATATTACTTTAAAAGAAGATGCAAAATCATTGAGTGATGTTGTAGTTACTGCTTTTGGTATTCAACGACAACAAAAGGCACTTGGATACTCTACCGCAACTGTTTCTGCAAAAGAGTTAACACAAGCTGGCAATACAAACTTTGCTTCAGCTTTATATGGAAAAGCTTCTGGAGTACAAGTAACTACAGCACCAGGGGGCGCAAGTAGTGCCGTTAATGTTCAGATACGTGGAATCAACTCAATTAATTATAACCAACAGCCACTTTATGTTGTGGATGGGGTGGTAATTCGTAGCGAAGGCCAGTACGGTGCTGCCGGAAGAAATAATGGAGGTTTTTTTGATGATCAACGTGTTAGGGGAAATGGCGTTTTAGACATTAATCCAGAGGATATTGAAAGTCTTTCAGTTTTGAAAGGTGCCAGTGCATCAGCTCTTTATGGCTCAGATGCGGGAGCTGGTGTAATTATCATTACCACTAAAAAGGGGATTAAGGGAAAAGGACCAACTGTAGACGTAAATTATTTTGGAACAGTGGAGCAACCAGCATTTCTTCCCAATTATCAAAATGTGTATGGTCAGGGATACGATAGGGCGACTAATTTAGCTGTTGGGGCTACCGAAGAAGGTTGGATTGCAGATTCTCAGTCACCTTCAGGCTTCCGTCCGAACTTCAGGGCATATGCTAATTTTGGTCCTAAAATGGAAGGACAACAAGTGCGCTGGTGGGATGGTTCTATCCGTTCTTTTTCTCCTCAGCCAGATAACTATAAAAATATTTTTAGAAATGGCCTAAGCTCATCAGCAAATATTGCATTATCAAATCAAACAGATAACTATAGCTACCGCTTATCTTACACTCGTCTTGATTATGATGGAATTCAGCGAGAATCTGGAGTTAAAAAGAATTCGTTCACATTAAATAGTTCTTTGAAATTAAGCAAAAGCTTAAGTGTGGACGTTGTTGCCAATTACGTAAATACGTTAACACACAATAGGGCATATCAAACGAATAGGCTTGCTCAGTCATTTGATGGATTTTTTGGGCGAAATGAGGATATCGATTTAGTGCGAGAGAAATATCAAACTTCACAAGGTTATGCATGGGTTCCTTTTAATCAAACTGCCAGAAATCCTGCTGAAGCATTTGTTTTTAATGTTCGCCCTAACCTTTATGATTATTTTTGGTCTACCCTAAAAAATACCAGTGATGAAACCGAAAACAGATTATATAGTAGTGCTACTTTAAACTGGGATATTTTTAGCAAGTTAAAGTTTAGAGGACGTGTTGGTAATGATTATACTGGACGAACTACCGAAGATAAAAATTATAGTCAATTTCCAGTCGCCTTTAATCCAGATGCTTCCAGTACAGGTGCTTATACAACTGGAAACGGTACTTATACTACAATATATACCGATGCACTTTTAACTTACAGCGATAAAATTACTAAAGATTTATCTTTTTCTGCAAGTGCTGGATTTACATCCAGAAGAGAAAATTATAAGGATCAATCATCAGGAACACAATTTGGTTTGGTTTCTGAAAACTGGTTTTCTTTAAGTAATTCGTACGGTATTCTTCAAACTTCTGCAAGTAGAAGATCTCTTCTAAAATACGGATCTTTTGGTATCTTAAATTTATCATATAAAGATTATCTTTTTGTTGAAGGTACGATACGTCAAGAATCTTCATCATCATTACCACCGTTGAACAATACTTATTATTATCCATCCGTTAACGGAAGTTTTGTTTTTACAGATGCCTTTAAAGGAGCTTTGCCAGAGTTTTTGAGTTATGGTAAACTTCGCGCATCATATGGTGTGGTTGCTAACGCTTCTCTTCCATATGAGTCTAATGTATCTTATGGACAAAACTCTTTGCAAACCAACAATGGTTCTGTTCCTCAATTGGTATTAGCAAATGGTTATGGTAACGAAAACCTACAGCCTGAGAAAAAATATGAGCAGGAGTATGGATTAGAAACACGTTTCTTAAATGGTCGATTTGGTATCGATCTAAGCTACTACACTAATCGTGTTAAAAATCAAATTTTACGCCTACAAATCGCACCAAGTAATGGTAGCGGAAGCCAAATTGTTAATGTTGGTGAAATAGGGAGTAAGGGGTGGGAAATTTCATTAAATGCCAAGCCTATCGTATCAACTGACTTTAACTGGCAAACGAGTTTAAACTTTTCACAAAATAGAACAAAAGTATATTCTTTGGCGCCTGGTATACCAGAGCTTATTTTTTACAATGCAGAAGATAACGCAATAAGGATAACGGCAAAACCTGGGGATGACTTAGGTAACATTTATGTTTATCCTACTAAAACCAATGCAGGGGGGCAAAAAGTTGTTAATGATGATGGTTTTTATGTTATTGATAAATCACAGTATGTAAAAGCAGGGAACGTTACACCAAGCATAACAGGGGGCTTGTCTAACACCTTAAATTATAAAAATTTCTCATTAAGCTTTTTAGTTGATTACCGTTTTGGAAGCGATGTAGTTTCTACTCCATTAAAATATGCTACTGGTACTGGTGTTTATGAAAATACTCTTCAGTATCGTGATGCTGAGCATGGTGGTTTAAGTTATTATGTAAATAGTGCAGGTGTTAATGTTCTATTACCAAACGCGAACAGTACGGCACCCAACGGTCAAAAGGTTTACCATGATGGATTAATACTTCCTGGTGTTAAGGCCAATGGTCAGCCAAATGATATTGTTCTAGATGCAGCGAGCTATTATTTCAACTCATTTGCAGCAGGTAGTTCGGATGCACTTAATCAAGAAGGTGCAGTTTATAAAAATAATTTTATTAAGCTAAGGGAATTAACCCTTGGTTATAAATTACCTAATAACCTAATCAAGAAGATTGGAATGTCTAATATGAGAATTTCGTTGATAGGAAGAAACCTTTTATACTTCCACAGAACTTTGAAGAATCTGGATCCAGAGACTTTAATTGGAGATAGGTGGTATAGTCAAGGTATCGATAATGGTTCATTACCAGCCACAAGAAGTTTCGGATTTTCATTAAATGCTAGTTTCTAGGCTGTAACCCATAAAATTAATTATAATGAAAAAGATATTTATAAATATAAGTCTAATAATTTCTCTAGTTCTGTTATTCTCATCATGTAAAAAACAGTTAGATGAATTGTATTATAATCCAGAGCGTTCAACAACAACGAACTTACCTGGTTTTTTTACAGCCATGTTAAATAGTGACCGTGTAAGACCGGCATATTGGAATCAGCGTACTTTTTTAGCTCCTCATCCAGCAGTATATGCTCAAACTGCTTCTTTTGTGAATAGCAGTGACGCATATCGTCAAATTGATGGATATATTAGTAACTATTGGTCAGATTTTTACTACCCTGCAGGTAATGGTAGCGGTCCACTCGGGGTATATAGAGCTATGGAGGTAACTTTCGCAAATTTACCAGCTAATGAGAAGGCTAATCAGGAAGTTTACATGCAAGCAGCGAAAATTTTCCTTTACGATCAAACTTCAAAAATGATCGATTTGTTCGGTGATATTCCTTTTTCAGAAGCTGGAAGTCTTGAAACCTCATCTTCGATTAAGGATCCTAAGTTTGATGATGCAAAAGCACTATATACAACTCTGATTAAAGGGCTGGATGATGCTGCCACATATTTTGGTAGCGCTAAACTTTCTGCTACTGTAGCACCAGCATTTAATAAATCTGATATTCTATTGTCTGGAAATCTGGATAAATGGAGAAGGTATGCGAATTCAATACGACTTCGTTTATTGATGCGTACTTCTTTTGTTGATGAAGCAACTGCTAGAACCACTGTATTAAATATGTTAAATAACAGTGCAAACTATCCATTAGTAGATGGAAATAATGTAGGAAATTATGCTCCGGCAACAACTGATATCTTATTACAGCCATTAACTACAAATACCAATAGTTTAAGGAGTGCAATTACCGAAATCAATACTTACTTTGCACCTGATTATGCATTAAATAAAATAATGCTTCCTGCCAACGATCCTAGAATTCAATTTATTTATGATAAATTTGGTCAAACACTTAATAATGTTTTTGTCCCAAATAAGAATTTTAGAGCAATGCCTGTTACCTATACGTCTGCTCAACAAGATACTGCTTTTACCAAATATTCAATATTGGATTCCGCAACGTTCATTAATAACGTTAAAGTGCCTGGTATCTTGATAACTGCTTCAGAGGTTAACTTTTTGAAAGCTGAAGCTTACGAGCGATGGGGAACCACAACTAGCGCACAAACTGCCTACAATGCTGGTTTAGCACAGTCGGTTTCTTTTTATTATTATTTGCATACCGTGGGTGGTGGGAAATTAAGTGCTCCGCTTGCTGCTGATATCAACTCTTTTGTAAATGCAAGTACATCAGCATATATTGGTACCTCTGAAGAAAAACTAGCTAAAATCTGGAATCAAAAATGGCTAAATTTCGGTTTCTTACAATCTGATCAAGCCTGGTCTGAATATAAAAGAACTAAATATCCTAAGCTAACAATTGTTTCACAAACTTCAGTAGGGTTTGAACTACCTCCTAATAGGTTAACTTATCCAAGCATAGAATCTGCTAACAATTCAAATTATAATTCAGTTAGATCAAAAGATACACGGATCAATAAGGTTTTTTGGGACGTAAAATAACTCAATCTTTATAAAGTGCCTTGTGATAATATTTTACAAGGCACTTTATTATTTAGATAATGATATAAAAAAGGGTTAGTAATTTTCAATAAACCGTCCAGAAATAAAGGATAACCTTTATGCTGCAGAAAAATCCTATTTATCATTATTTAGAAGATCATCGTTAATTTAAATTTATTGGTGAAGGTGGAACGAATTTTGGATCTTAATATGTTCAATTTGATTTTCATAATTATTATAGATGATAT
>NNBT01002404.1_pt1 | contig 18088 bp, 16 predicted proteins | sample 1173831 | NCBI WGS metagenome assembly NNBT01 (sample SAMN07173936, study PRJNA388173) | plant metagenome | isolation source: symbiotic tissue sample KVJ10 | place: Norway: Troms, Kvaloya island | reverse complement strand
CCATACATTTTACCGCTCGGGTGCAGGCCATCACCTGCAATTAGCGAAATATCTGTAGCTGCATTTCTGGATGCTGGCGTAATATTCGTATAGTTTACGCCTGCAGCAACTGTAATTTCCTGGTTTGCAGCATTAAAACTATCAATTTCGGCGGCAATGGTTGCCGGGTTCCTCCCTGAGTTTTTGCCAAAAGGAGTAGCGCCCCAATCGGGGATAGATACCACAAAAACTTTACTCTTGTTGCCACCCGCAAAAGCAATTGCCGTTTGTAACAATTCTGAGAACTCTTTTTTATAAGTACTGATCGGATAACCACGGTACTGGTTGTTTACGCCAATTAAAAGCGTAACAAAACTATAGGTGCCGGTTAAGTTTTCCTTTTTTATGGCCGCCTGGAGCTCATCGGTTGTCCAGCCTGTAGTGGCAATAATTTTAGGATTGGCTACATCACTGCCTTTGGCTTTTAATAAATTCTGAAGCTGATAGGGAAACGATTCGGCCTGTTTTACCGATTCGCCAATGGTATAAGAATCACCAAGGGCTAAATAAGTGAAATTACCTGTTCCGTTTGATGGATTTGAAGTTTGGTCGATAGCCGGCTCGTTAATCATGGGTGCTTGTTTTGTGCAGCCCGAAGTTAAGAAAGAAAATAAAATGGCGCTTAATAAAATCTTCATGTTTTAACCTACGAAGTAGCCTCCGGTTTAGTTTTATGGATTATTAAACCAGCTTCATTTTAAAAAGTCCGGCAATATGGTTTTTCAGTTTACCTTTTACTTCCTCCATATTCAGCTGGTACCCCAATTCTTTTGCCAAAGAGGTTACCGCTTTATCATCAATACCGCATGGAACAATATTTTTGAAATAATCGAGATCTACATTTACGTTAAAAGCGAAACCATGCATGGTAACCCAGCGGCTGCAGCGCACGCCCATGGCACAGATTTTACGTGCCTTTTCATTATCGGCATCTAACCAAACACCAGTATAACCCGGGTAACGGCCAGCTTCGATGCCATAATCTTTTAGCGTAAGGATTACTGCTTCTTCCAAGGTGCGCAGGTATAAATGGATATCGGTAAAGAAATTATCCAGATCAAGAATAGGATAACCAACAATCTGCCCGGGACCATGATAAGTGATATCTCCACCGCGGTTAATTTTATAATAAGTGGCGTGTTTCTCTTTTAAGCCCTGTTCATCCAGCAATAAATTTTCAGGGTGACCGCTTTTGCCTAAAGTATAAACATGTGGGTGTTCACAAAAAACAAGGTGGTTTGGAGTTGGCTTTTGCGTATTGTTTACGCGGTTTTCGGTTTTAATAGCTACCGTTTTATTCAGTAAATCTTCCTGTTTATCCCAGGCTTCCTGATAATCCGTTAATCCCCAATCAATAAAGTGGGTAGGTACTAAATCTGCTGCAATTGCTTTTTCTGCTGTCTCGTTCATCGCTGTATGTTTTAAGTATTGCCTGCTACGTAACCCAGCATGTAGCCATCTTTGGTTTTAAAATAATTTACACTGAGCTCTCGGGTACCCTTAGGAAGCTCAACGATGGCATTTAAAGAACCTTCTTTTTTCAGTTTAAACGGTTTAATATGGATATGCTGTTTAAACTCCAGTCCTTTTTTGCCATGCCATTTATAAATGGCCTCTTTGGCACACCAGGCTACATATAAGCCCTCAGTATTATCGCCAATCTGTTTCTGGGCAAGTTCTACGTCGCTCAAAAACTTATGTTTAATGCTTTTTATTTTATGTTTAATCAGTTCTATATCCACACCAACAGGATGATCTTTGCTGATCATTACCGCAGCATAATCGTAAGAATGACTTAAAGAAATATGATAGTCGAAATTAACCAGGTAAGGTTTGCCATGCTCATCAAACTGGCAATCGATATATTCTGTTGTGTTGAGCATCGTTCTCAACAGCAACCTCGTACTTAACCAGTGCAGTAGCCTTTTACCACTATTTAAAGAAGAAATAATGTCGCGCTCGTGTTGCTTAAGCTGTAGTCCGGCCAACAGTTCCTCTTCCGTTTCCTCAATTTTCCAGATTGCTAAAACAGAATGCTGATCAATATTTTTGTTGTAAACGATTGGCATTGATTAAATTGGAGATTACATGCAAAATTATCTTAAATAAATGATAATTTAGGCCAAAAATACGCATAAAAATGATATTATCTGATAGCAGGATATTAGAAGAAATTGAGAAGGGTACCATCATCATCGAGCCTTTTAAAAGGGAGTGTTTAGGCACAAACTCGTATGATGTTCATTTAGGGAAATACCTGGCTACCTACAAAAGCCGTGTACTGGATGCTAAAGCACATAACGAAATCGAACATTTCGAAATCCCTAAAGATGGCTTCGTTCTTCACCCTGGTGTGTTATATCTGGGCGTAACATTAGAATATACCGAAACACATAAACATGTTCCTTTTTTAGAGGGCAAAAGCAGTACAGGCCGCTTAGGTATCGATATCCATGCTACGGCAGGTAAAGGCGATGTGGGTTTCTGCAACACCTGGACATTAGAGATTTCGGTAGCGCAGCCGGTTAAAATTTATGCCGGAATGCCGATTGGCCAGCTGATTTATTTTGCAGTTGAAGGCAATATCGAAACCATGTACAATACAAAAGGCAACGCCAAATACAACAATAAAACCACAAGGCCAGTGGAGAGTATGATGTGGAAGAATAAGTTTTAGTAGATTGGTTAACCGGTTACTTGTTTGAACTGCTTAACTGTTTGTGTGAACTATAAACTGCAAATTGGAAATTACTAATCATTTGGAAATGGGAGTCACATTTTTTTTGGCGGCCGGTAGCCCCGCCATTCGCTCATTCCGATGAAGGATCGGAACCGCTGCTGTCGGGTTTATAAACAAAGGTAGATGCACTAAACATTGTTTATAAACCCGATCCGATAGAACCTTCATTTTCAAATCAATTTTGATAAATTAATGTGTTTTTGTAACTATTAACTAAAAGCTTAGAAGTCAAACTAAATTTCATGGTAACTTCATAAAAGTATGCAGTAGGTTTTGTACCTTGAGGCTTATTTATTTTTACCTAACCACATGAAACCCAGAATTATTCTCGCACTCAGTTTTGTCTGTCTATTAATCGGCTTTACCGCATTTAAAATGGACGATGATCCCTTTAGTCAGCTCTTACAAAAATTCGAAGATTACACCAGCAAATATCCCCAGGAAAAAGTTCACCTCCATTTAGATAAGCCTTATTATGCCATTGGGGATGATATTTGGTTTAAAGCCTACGTGGTGAATACCAAAACCTCAGCGCCTTCAACCATCAGTAAAATTCTTTACGTAGAGCTAATTAATGAGAAAGATTCCCTCAAAAAAATGGTTAAACTGCCTATCATGGGTGGCATTACCTGGGGTGATTTTAAGCTTACCGATTCGCTTGGCGAAGGCAATTACCGCATCAGGGCTTACACCAATTATATGCGTAATTTTGGTACAGAATTCTTTTTTGATAAAACAATCAAGATCGGGAATAGCTGGGCTAACAAAGTTTTTACAAAAACCACCTATAACTTTACTAAAGAAAACAATGCCGATAAAGTAACGGCCACTGTTCATTTCGAAGATAAAAATGGCGTAGCTTATGGCGAAAACGAGGTAAGTTACGATGTGCAGTTAGATTATCGCTCGGTTACCAAAGGCAAGGTAAAAACAAGCTTATCTGGTGATGCTGTGATCAGTTTCACCAATAACCAGTCTTTCCAGAATAAATCGGGTAAGATTGTTGCCACTATCACGCTTGATAATAAGCAAAAAGTAATCAAATCTATCCCGATTACTTCAACCTCCAATGATGTAGATGTTCAGTTTATGCCGGAGGGCGGATCGCTGATAGAAGAATTGCCACAAAAAGTTGCCATAAAAGCCGTTAATTCTAATGGAAGGGGAGAAGATGTAGAAGGTGTGATTGTAGACGAGGCAGGAAACGAAGTAACCAATTTTGCAACCAGCTACCTGGGAATGGGAAATTTCGTTTTCAACAACCAGGCTGGAAAATCTTATTCAGCAAAAATTAAATTTAAAGATGGATCGCAAAAAACCGTAAAGCTTCCTGCATCCCTTAAAAGTGGCTATACCATTGCTGTAAATAGTCTGGATACTGGTAAAGTGGTGCTTAAAATTATGAGCAGTGCCGACCTGGTTAATGGCGAAGAGCTTAAAGTGGTGGCACAGCATGGTGGCAATGTGTATTACGTTTCGAAAGCGAAAATGGATAAACAGGTATTGCTGGCCAATATTCCTAAAAAGAATCTGCCTACAGGTATCGTTCAGTTCACCTTGTTCTCGGGCACTAACCAGCCCATTGCAGAACGTTTGATTTTTGTAAATAAAAAATCAGATATGATCGATCTGTCACTCAATTCAGCTCAGGTTTCTACCACCAAAAGAGGGAAAGCCAGTTTTGCTTTCGATGCAGTCAATAACGGTCAGCCGGTTTTGGGCAGTTTCTCTGTTGCGGTTACCAACGCCAGCAAAGTGGCACCAGATGAAGATAATGAATCAAACATCCTAACCTCTTTATTGCTCACTTCTGATCTGATCGGATATGTAGAAAAGCCTAATCACTACTTTTTAAAGGACGATGTTCAAACCCAAAAAGAATTAGACAACCTGATGCTTACCCAGGGATGGAGAAGGTTTATCTGGAAAAATATCATCAACAATGTTGGTCCCAATATTACCTATCAGCCCGAACAATCGATTACAATCAGCGGAACAGTAACCAAAGGCAATAAACCTGTACCAGGTGGAAAGGTGATGTTGATGGCAACCAAAGGCACCATGTATATCCTGGATACCGTAACCAATGCCGAAGGAAAATTTGTTTTCGATAACCTGAGTTTTGGCGACAGTACAAAGTTTGTGGTACAGGCGAGGACTAAAACAGAACGTAAATTTGTGGATATTAACCTCGATGTGGTTCCGGGACAGATTGTTACCAAAAACAAAAATGGCGCGGATATCGACATCAATGTGAACAATAGCTTGATGAAATACATTAAGGAAAGCGACAATTATTTTAACGAAATGACCCGTTTAGGATTGCTTGAAAGAACAATCAAACTAGAAGAGGTGACCATTACCGAAAAGAAAAACCCGGCGAAAAACTCTTCCAATTTAAATGGTGCAGGCAGGGCCGATTTCATTATGACGGCCGATCAGTTGTCTACCTGCGTCACCTTATCGCAATGTTTACAGGGCCGTTTACCAGGGGTGATTTTTAGGGGCAACGTACCTTATTTAATGCGCAGTCAGAATATACCCATTCAAATTATCGTAGATGGAATGCAGATGGAAGCCGATTTTCTGGATAATGTTGTGCCATCAGACGTTGAAACAATTGAACTGTTAAAAAGTATAGGCAATACGGCAATTTATGGTTCGCAAGGCGGGGGTGGCGTAATCATCATAACAACTAAACGTGGTGATGGAGGCAGAAGCACCAACCGTTATGCACCGGGCATTGTAACCCTAAACCCTAAAGGATTTTCGATTTCGAGAGAGTTTTACTCGCCTAAATATGATTCAGCAAGCTCAAGTAGCAGGGCCGATTTAAGGACAACCATTTATTGGGATCCACAGGTGGTTGCCGATAAAGACGGAAAAGCCAAATTCGAATTTTATAATGCCGATGAACCTGGGAACTACCGTGTTGTAATTGAAGGAATTGATGCTGCGGGCCATTTAGGCAGAAAAGTATATACTTATGATGTTAAATAGCAAAAAATAGATAAATTTGAATTAGTATGCATGCATAGTTATATTTGATAGACTATCTTGTTACCAATACCAGTGTCCTGATACTCAATAATTGAATCTTGATGCTAATTCTCTAATCTTGATACTATTTACAATATGAATACGATAAAAGTAAGTGTTAAAGACCGTTTAGCGACCATTACTTTAAACAGGGGTAAATCGAACGCTTTAAACCGCGAATTGATTACCGAACTGGATGATATGCTTAAAAATATTGCCGCCGATGATAACATTGGCGGCGTAATTTTAACCGGAGCAGCGCCATTTTTTTCTGCCGGGTTAGACCTGATAGAGCTTTATAATTATAACGAAGAAGAAGCAAAATCGTTCTGGGAGTTATTTTTAGGCTTCACAGCAAATATGATTTCTTTTAAAAAGCCAATGGTAGCAGCAATTAGCGGACATAGTCCTGCAGGAGGTTGCGTAATGGCTTTAGCCTGCGATTACCGTATCATGGCCGAAGGGCAGTACATTATTGGCCTAAACGAAGTTCCGGTAGGGATTATCGTACCCAATAGCATTTTCCAGTTATATGCCTTCTGGATAGGCAAAGCTGAAGCTACCCGAAGCCTGCTTGCTGGTAGGTTATATAATCCTGATGAAGCTTTAAAAGTGGGTTTGATAGATGAGCTGGTAAAGAACGAAAGTTTATTAACATCAGCTGAACGCAAGATCAAAAAATACATGGAACAGGAAAGCAATACCTGGTCGCAAAGTAAGCTCAATATTAGAGAAGAACTCATTGCTGTGGCATCTGCTGACCAATCAGCAGCTTTAGAAAAAATGCTGGCCCAATGGTGGTCACCGGCAACGCGTCATATTTTACAAACCATTTTAGCTAATCTGCAGAGAAAGTAGTCAGTCTGCAGTTAACAGTTTTCAATTGACAGTTCGCTATGAACAGTTAACCAGTTTAAACAATTAACCGATTAACCAATCTCAACAATTAACCTATTTAACCAGTTAACCAAATATTATGTTCAATTATAATTCACCAATGCTCAGAGAAGACGCTTTAAAAGGAAAAACCATTGTAATTACAGGTGGAGGAACCGGACTTGGGAAAGCGATGGGCGTTTATTTTTTGAAGTTAGGGGCTAATTTAGTAATCACCAGCCGTAAGCAGGATGTACTGCAAAAAACTGCTGATGAGATGGAAGAAAAAACCGGTGGTAAAGTATTGGCGGTAGCTTGCGATGTGCGTGAGATTGAACAGGTAGAAAATGTATTGGCTAAAACCCTGGAGAAATTTGGTTCTGTTGATGTATTGTTGAATAACGCTGCGGGCAATTTCATTTCCCCAACCGAGCGTTTATCTGCAAATGCATTTTCATCCATTATCGATATTGTTTTAAAAGGAACGGTTAACTGTACGCTTACTTTTGGTAAACACTGGATCAAAGAAAAACAGGCAGCAACCGTTTTAAATATCATCACCACTTATGCTTTTACAGGTTCGGCTTATGTAGTGCCATCGGCCTGTGCAAAGGGTGGGGTTTTAGCATTAACAAGATCTTTGGCGGTTGAGTGGGGTAAATATGGTATCCGTACCAATGCCATCGCACCGGGACCATTCCCTACAAAAGGCGCGTGGGAACGTTTATTACCCGGCGACCTGGCGAAAAAATTCGATTTTAAAAACCGCGTGCCTTTAAAAAGGGTTGGCGATCATCAGGAACTGGCCAATTTAGCAGCATTTCTGGTAAGCGATTTCTCAGGTTACATTAATGGAGAAGTGATCACCATCGATGGCGGCGAATGGTTACAGGGGGCTGGTCAAATGAACGGCCTGGAAGCCATTCCTAACGAAATGTGGGATATGCTGGAGCAAATGACGAGAAGCGCTAAGTGATGTGATAAGTAAAATGTAAGGATGTAATATGGATGATGGAAAATAAACGACGAAAAAAAACGGTCGCTTGATACATCATCCATATTACATTTTCCCTCTTACATTTTTTTCCATTTTCCCTCTTACATTTTTATTTATCTTTGCCGATATGAATATCTTACTTTTAGGTTCAGGCGGCAGAGAAAGCGCATTCGCTTGGAAAATGAGCCAGTCTTCGCGCTGCGATAAATTAATTATTGCTCCGGGAAACGGCGGCACAGGAGCGTATGGTACCAATATCAACATCAATGTGAACGACTTTGATGCCATTAAAAAAGTGGTGCTTACCGAAAACATAGAACTGGTTGTAGTAGGACCGGAAGAACCTTTGGTAAATGGTATTCATGATTTTTTCCTTGCCGATAAAGCAATTGCTCACATTCCTGTAATCGGACCTAAAAAAGAAGGTGCTATTTTAGAAGGAAGTAAAGATTTCTCTAAACAGTTTATGGAGCGCCATAGTATTCCAACTGCGGCTTCAAAATCTTTTACTCCCGAAACTTTAGAAGACGGCCTGGCTTATCTTCAAAACCATGCATTACCTGTTGTTTTAAAAGCAGATGGTTTAGCCGCTGGTAAAGGGGTGTTAATCTGCACAGAAACCATCGAAGCCCAGGAAGAATTAAAACTGATGCTTGGCGGTAAATTCGGCGCAGCCGGAGCAACCGTAGTTATTGAGCAGTTTTTAAGCGGAATTGAACTTTCGGTATTTATTTTAACCGATGGCGAAAACTATATCACTTTACCATCAGCCAAAGATTATAAACGAATTGGCCAGGGCGATACCGGTTTAAATACGGGTGGTATGGGCTCGGTTTCTCCGGTTCCGTTTGCCACACCAGAATTTTTGGCCAAAGTAGAAGAACGAATTATTAAACCAACAGTAGAGGGTTTAAAGAAAGATAATATCGATTATACCGGTTTCATCTTTTTCGGTTTGATCAAAGTTGGGGAAGAGCCATTTGTGATTGAGTACAATGCACGTATGGGCGATCCAGAAACGGAAAGTGTAATTCCCAGGGTAGAGAACGATTTGGTTGAACTCTTTTTAGCTACCGCAGATAAAAAGTTGAATGAAGTGAATTTGGTAATTTCTGATCAAACTGCAGCTACCGTAATGATTGTAGCAGGTGGTTATCCTGGCGATTATCTGAAAGGTAAAGCCATCACAGGAATCGAAAACTTACGTCACTCTAATGCTTTCCATGCGGGTACGCTTTTAGAAAATGATGTAGTAAAAACCAATGGTGGTAGGGTAATTGCCATTACCAGTTTACAAAAGGATTTGTTTACCGCCTTACAATCAGCAACAGCAGATGCAGGAAGAATTTATTTCGACGGTAAATATTTTAGAGAAGATATTGGCTTTGATTTAATTTAAGCCGTAGCATATATAAAAAGAAACCCGCTGATTAATTAAAATCAGCGGGTTTTTTATTTCATCTGGCTGTCCTGGTTTATCGGGGTGGCAACTGATCAGATAATTTTTACTTCGATTTACTTCCCAATAATTCCTGAAGTTTATCCTGTAAAGCCTGCTCTCTTAATCCTTTAGCAATAATTTTTCCGTTTGGATCAATTAAAAAGTTGGCTGGGATTGATTGTATACCGTACATCTGCGCCACTTCATTGCTCCAGCCTTTCAAATCAGATACATGCGTCCATGTTAATTTATCTGCTTCAATCGCTTTTAACCATCCTGCTTTAGTTGTTCTGGTTGTGCCTCCATCTAATGAAACGCCTAATACGGTAAAGCCTTTATCTTTAAATTTATTATAAGCTACAACCACATTTGGGTTTTCCTGACGGCATGGACCGCACCATGAAGCCCAGAAATCAACCAGTACATATTTACCTTTAAAATCTGATAATTTTACCGCTTTTCCGGCAGTATCAGTTTGGGTAAAATCCATGGCCATTCCGCCAACCGCTGTTTTTCTTCCAGCGTCGAATATCTGGGCAATTTTTTTACCAGTAGAAGTTGCTTTCAGTTCCGGAGATAGTCCCATAAAGGCCTTTTCAGCTGCTGTCACCTGATCTGGATCAGAAGCCAATTGATTAAGTGCAGTTAAACTGATGTAGGATTTGGGATTGTTACCCGCGTAAGTAAGCAAAATAGGGGTTAATGCTGCCGTAGCTTTCTCATAACGGCTCATGGCATTTTCCCTTGTTTTTGGATCTTTCTGTTGCTCTGGTGTTAGTTTAGAATACTCAACATTAATAGCATTGATTTCATCATCTACCGGCTTGGTTAATGCTTTTAATTTTTTACTGTCATCGTTAATTGCCGATCCGGTAATTGCAGCTGTTTTTATAGAGTCGGTTCCGGTTATTTTAATGTTTGCTGGTTCTAAAAATAAGGTGGTGTAATCCAATACCTCGCCTTTGGCAGGGCGGTTAACGTAAGGGTTTTTGTTCAGGAACAAATTTCCGGCTGCAGGCTCGGTCAAGGTACCTTTAAAAGCAAAAGCTCCACTGGCTACAGTTGTAGAATCCGTAATAGATTTGTCACCAGCGCGGTAAACCAGGTAAACCTTATCTCCGGTTTTTAATCCTTTTATATTACCACTAACTGTAAATGGCTTTTGGGCAAGTGCTGCAAGTGGTAATAAAGCCATTGCAGATAATAATATTTTTTTCATGTGGATAAGTTAATCGTTCTTCAAATATAGAAATCTGTACCGCTTAAACGTAAATAGCTGTGTAAAATTATGATGGTTTTTAGATGTTAATTATTTCAACCTCAATAAGATTTATTCTAATCAACTTTGAAATTACATGAGTTTTCAGTTTAATTTCTGATAAGTCCGCCACCATAAATCGGGCATTTCGCCATTAACTGCGGTTTGATAATCATCATACCTGCAGGGCACGAGGTGGTAACGTTCATTTTTAGATTGTCCTGATGGATAAGGAACCTGCATCCACCAACGGTCTGATTTTTTGCTCTTTACAAATATCATTTCTCCCGAACCATCTTTTAGGCTGGTGCGGTAAATCATAAACTGAGATTTAGGAGTAAGTGGGAAATCTTTTTTACGGGCATAAAAGCCTTCTACAAAATACCATACCATCTGTGCCAGTAAGAAAGCCGTTTGTCCGTTGTTATCGTAAGCAGGGTTAAATTCATAAAACCCAATTGAGGTTAGTTTGTCATTCATGCCGGCGTAACGGGCAATGCGGCATGCCTCTTCACCATCGAAACCGTTTGGCGTAGCATTGGCATTTGCAGCGGCATCGGCAGAGCGGATAGCGCCCATGTCGAAACTGATCATGTTTGCATTGCGGATAATAGGTTCTGTTAAGGTAATATCCTGTGCAAACTCTCCTAAACGGTGCACATCAAAATATAACTTATCCATCACGCTCAAACTTTCCTGGTTTACAAAATAAGTTTGATAGCCCACGTTGCTAAAATTGAACAGGTAATTGGGCTGGTGCAGAAAAATCTTGTTCAGGTAGCAGTCCGATCGGGTTGCAATGCCCTCGTGGTCATCATCGCCTATATCAAACTGGTTATCAATAACCACCAGGTCTACCTTTTGCTCCAAATCTTCGTAACCCAGGTACTGGCCATAGGTTAAATCCTGTCCGCCGCCAATAATAATCGGGATAATGTCTTTTTTAATCAGTTCAGAAACCACCATTTTAATGGCGATATACGTATCGGCAATGGTTGCACCATGTTTGATGTTACCTAAATCAACAATCCTGCTGCTAAAAGCACCTTCGTTGAGTTTGTAAAATTTCTCCCTGAAATAATCAGGTGCAAGGGCAGTACCCTCGTTATTAACAGCACCTCTTCCATCAAGTATCCCAAAAATAGCCAGATCGTAAGTATGTTCCTCAAAATCGGGGAACGACTCGGTATAGATTTGTGCTTTTAAACCCAGCTGACTTGTAAAAAATCCTTGCTTAGGTGTAAAACTATCGGGGTTTATGGGTGAAAAGAAATCCGTTAATGACATATATTTAAAACTCTCGGCTCAAATATCTATTTTTGAATGCGTATTTCCACATATAGCCCGAAAAAAATAAAATGATACTGGTAACCGGAGGAACTGGATTTTTAGGATCTGAATTAATTAAGCAGTTAACTGATAAAGGTTTAGCGGTACGGGCCTTGAGGCGGGAGAAATCTAAAATCCCTGCCCTGATCCAAAATATATCCCTGGTCGAATGGTTTGTGGCTGATATCAACGAGTCTTCCGCTTTAGAAGATGCCTTTGAAGGAATCACGAAAGTGTATCATTGTGCTGCATTTGTATCCTTTAACCCTAAAGATAAGAAACAGCTTTTTCATGTAAACATCGATGGTACCTCAAACATTGTAAACCTATGCGCAGAAAATAATTGCAGGTTGTTGCATGTAAGTTCGGTTGCTGCGTTGGGCAACGCCAAAAAAGGAAAAAAAATTACTGAAAAGGATTTTTGGGAGTATGATTCAAAAGCCCATGCCTACGGATTATCTAAATATGAAGGCGAAATGGAAGTTTGGCGCGGTATAACCGAAGGTTTAGATGCCATTATCGTTAATCCATCAGTAATTATCGGTAAAAATGCCGGTTTTGAAGGAAGTGGGGCCATTTTTAAATTGGTGAAGGGTGGTTTTCCATTTTATACCGACGGTGCATCGGGTTTTGTTGATGTAGAAGACGTGGCCAAAGCGATGATTTTATTGATGGATGCAGCGATTTCAGGAGAACGTTATATCATTTCTGCTGATGATTACCATTATAAAAACCTCTTTGGCGAAATTGCGCAGGGTTTTGGAGTTAAGGCGCCTGCCAAAGAAGCGAAACCATGGATGCTTGGGATAGCCTGGCGTGCCTTAAAATTGGTATCCGTTTTTACAGGGAAAGAACCTTCCATCACTAAAGATGCCGCAAAAAGCAGCGTAACCTTAAGTTATTATAACAACGATAAAGTAAAATCGGAAACCGGAATAGTTTTTAAACCTGTTGCCGAAAGCATAAAAGAAATTACCCAACATTTAAGATAATGCCCAAACAAAAAGCCTATTACATCATCGATTTTGATAGTACCTTTACCCAGGTAGAAGCACTCGATGAACTCGCAAGGATTTCGCTCAAGAACCACCCTGATAAAGAAGCGATTTTCCAAAAAATTGAAGATTATACCAATTTTGCCATGGAAGGAAAACTTTCCTTCTCCGAAAGTTTGGCACAGCGCGTTAAACTGCTCGAAGCAAATGAAGAGCATTTAAAACAGCTCATCAAACATTTAAAAAAGAAAGTTTCAACCTCTTTCTCACGTAATGCCGAGTTTTTTAAAAAACATGCTGATGAGGTTTTGATCGTATCCGGCGGATTTAAAGAGTTTATTACCCCCGTTGTAAGTCAGTATCACATTAAAAAAGAAAATATCTACGCCAATACCTTCGTAACTACCGGTGATGGTAAAATTATCGATTATGACCATGCCAATCCATTAAGTGAAGAAGGTGGAAAGGTAAAATTGCTCCAGCATTTAAAACTGGAAGGTGAATTATTTGGTATCGGTGATGGTTATTCTGATTTCCAGCTACGTGAAAGCGGCATTATTAACAAGTTTTTTGCTTTTACAGAGAATATAGCCCGTGAGAGTATTGTTTCAAAAGCTGATCACGTAACGCCAAGTTTTGATGAGTTTTTGTATGTAAATGACCTGCCAAGAGCCATTTCTTATCCTAAAAACAGGATTCTTTGTCTGGTAATTGGTGAGGTTGACCCTTTAACCATTTCCATTCTTAAAAACGATGGTTTATCTATCCGGCATAAAACCTCTTTCGAAGAAAAATATGTAAAAGATGTAGGGATTATCCTTTTGGCAGATGGCGAAAAAATAGATAAAGAGCAATTAAAAAATGCTGCCAAACTGAAAACAATCGGTTATTTAGGTAACGCAAAGAATAAAATAGACCTTGATCTCTGCACCAAACAAGGTATTGTGGTATTTGATGATCCAAAAAATAACCCACGTAATATTGATTTTATCCCAAAACGGGTGGCCGATTTTATGAATACCGGAGCTACTTATTTGAGCAGTAATTTCCCGAACCTGCAATTGCCAAAAATCGAGAAATCGCACCGTTTAATCCACATACACAAAAACGTTCCGGGTATTATGGCGAAAATCAATACTGTTTTTGCTAAACACGATATCAATATTGTGAGCCAGTTTTTAATGACGAACCCCGAAATCGGTTACGCCATTACCGATATTAATGCACAGTATGATAAACAGCTTTTTAAATCACTTAAAAAGATTGAGCAAACCATAAAATTTAGGGTGCTGTATTAGATGTAAAATGTAAGAGGGATGACGGAATAAACTAAATATCGTCATTTCGAGCGGAGTGCGTTGGCTTTGAAAACCTTATGGGCATATAGCCTATAAGGTTGTCAAAGCTCATTAGTTGTCAAAGCTTTTTATAACCTATTTTTAGTATATTGGTTTATGCAATATTCTCATGGCAAAAACCGAACATTACTATACTAAATTTGAAGAAGGAAATTTCTATCATATTTATAACCGATCTATTGACAGTCAACCACTTTTTAAATCGGATGGTAACTATAAGTTTTTTCTAAAGAAATTCGATCAATACCTTTCTGGTGTTTTAGATGTGTATGCTTATTGCTTGTTGGGAAATCATTTTCATCTGTTAATTCGAGTTAAAGAAAATTTAAAGAATCTCAATTGGAATGACTTATCTGTGCATGACATTGTGAGTAAGCAATTCAGGGTGTTTTTTCAATCCTATGCGTTGGCATTTAATATTCAACATAAAAGAATAGGAACATTATTTCAAACGCCATTTAAACGTGCTGAAGTAAACGATGAGTTCTATTTAACCAGGCTCATTTATTATATTCATGCAAATCCACAGAAACACAAACTCATAGTAGATTTTAGAGACTGGAGGTGGAGCTCATACAATCGGATTTTACTGGATACAGATACTAAATTAAAGAAACAAGACGTATTGGATTGGTTTGGTGGAAAGGCAGAATATCTAAAATTTCATGCTGATATTCATGGAGCTATATTGTTTGACGAGCTTTGACAACCTTCTTTGCAATGTGCTAAAAGGTTGTCAAAGCCACCCGCTTACCGCCTCTTCAACAACAAATGTTTAGGTGCCCCGATACTTTGCGAACTGTAAATTCCGTTATGGCCCGAAAATAGATAAGCAGTAACGCAGGCCAATGCAATATAAACTCCCGATGCTGTACCAAAGAGTTCTACACCCATAAAAATACAGGCCAATGGCGTGTTCGCTGCTCCTGCAAATACCGCTACAAAGCCCATTCCAGCCAAAAGGCCATAAGGTAACGGAATAAATAAGCTCAAAAAGCTGCCCAATGTAGCTCCTATAAAAAAAAGTGGGGTAACCTCACCGCCTTTAAAACCCGCGCTAAGCGTAAGTGCCGTTAAAAATAATTTTATGGCAAAAGTGTAATAAGCTTCCTGTTGTGTAAAGGCTTCCGAAATAACCGGGATACCTAAACCTATGTAACGAGTGTTCCCGATCAGGTAAATAATACCGATTAAAATGATCCCGCCAATAAATGGTCTCAACGGAGGGTATTTAATCTTGGCAAAAAGGCTTGATAAACCATGGTTTAATGCAGAGAAACTCCTGGCGGTAATACCAAACAATATTCCGGCACCTAAAGATAAGAGTAGGTTTACCGAATCCATTTCTGGTACGGCGGCTATAGCATAGTGGGTATGGCCAACGCCCCAGGCTTTACAGGCATAATCGGCAATAACTGCGGTGATAAATGAAGGCAGAATTGAACTATAGGTTAAACTACCTACAACGAAAACCTCGAGCCCAAATACTGCACCGGCCAAAGGTGTACCGAAAACAGAAGCAAAACCAGCGCTGATACCACAAATAAGGATTACTTTCCGGTCTCTCGCTTTGAGTTTGAATAATTTTGTAAACTGATCGGCAAAAGCTCCTCCAATTTGTACTGCTGTACCCTCTCTGCCTGCCGATCCACCAAATAAGTGGGTAATAATGGTGCCAGCAAAAATGAGTGGCGCCATAATAATGGGAATCACTTTTTTGGGCGATTGTAACTCCTCAATCAAAAGATTGTTCCCCTTTACTACCGCTGTGCCCCAATAATGGTAAGCCAAACCAATTATTACACCAGCAAGGGGCAAAAAGGCAATAATCCAAAGGTGTTGCTCGCGGTAATTGGTCGCCCAGTTTAAAGTGCTTAGAAATAGGGCAGAGGCCGAGCCGGTTATTCCACCTAATAGGGCAGAAATCAATAGCCACTTTAAAGTGCTTAATAACAGTACTCCGAAATCGAGCTTAATAAATTGATTGATAGACAGAAGAAATCCTTCTGTTAGTTTTTTAACAGGCATTTGAATTCAATTTTAAATAAAAATCGTAGGAGTCATCAGCCTGTTTGGGCGGTTTTGGCGGTACCCCATCGCCATCTCTCAAATGTATAAATTTTAGTTATTTGTTGCAAAATCTTTATCACCTTTGTGCAGCTAACTTTAAACCATGGATTTCACACCAGAAATAAAAGACAAACTAAATCAATTACAAGAAAAATACACTGCAATGGGGCAGGATATGGCATCCTATCTCGACGGGCTCTTATATGCCGATTTTTTGACCTATTGGGATTATATTCACCTGGATACCCTATTAAGCTTGCAGAGCCCTAAAACACCAATTCCTGATGAAGAAATTTTCATCATGTACCATCAGATTACAGAGCTTTATTTTAAACTTACACTGCACGAATGCCGGCAGATTGCTGAACATGAAAGCTTAACTGCCGAGTTTTTCACTGCACGTGTAAAACGGATCAATGCTTATTTTAACGCCTTAACCACTTCATTCGAGGTAATGGTTGATGGAATGGAGAAAGAGCAGTTTTTAAAGTTCCGGATGTCGTTATTGCCTGCCAGTGGTTTTCAATCTGGTCAATATAGGATGATTGAGATCTGTGCAACAGATTTTATCCGTTTGGTAGATAAAAGCAAACGCGAAGAATTAAGTAAAGCAACGCTAGAGGAGCAATTTGAACATATCTATTGGAAATTCGGGGCAACTGAACTGGCATCAGGCAAACAGACCCTGACCTTAAAACAGTTTATTAAAAAATATGCTGCCCAGTTTTTGCAATTGGCAAAAGAACGTACTTTAACCAATTTCTCGGCATTATACCATCAATTGCAGGCTAACGGAGCCGATGTTTCAGCCCTTGCCGAAGAATTACGCAAGCTTGATCTGTATGTGAACGTAGAGTGGCCTTTATCGCATTATAAATCAGCTGTACGTTATTTAGAGAAAGATCCTGTTGATGTTGCAGCAACTGGCGGAACCAACTGGCAGAAATATTTGCCTCCGCGTTTTCAGAAAAGAATTTTTTATCCCTTCTTATGGAATGATGAACAGATGGAAGAATGGGGTAAAGGATGGGTGCTTAGTGTACTTAAAACACTCAAAAACAAAGATTAATATTATGAAAAGCTATTAAAAAAGCCTCTTTTTTATTAATTTGCGCAAAATAGTTAATGACAGAATGAGTGAATTATTTAATTAGAGAATGAGCGGGTAAAACACTCAGTCATTCGATCATTCACCCATTCAAAATTCAAATACAATGACCGAGACATTAGATATAAAAATCACTAAAACAAACGAAACACGTTTGACTGTTACTGATTTTTCGCAATTACCGTTCGGTAAGGTTTTTACCGATCACATGTTTACTGCCGACTACGAAGATGGCGAATGGAAAAATTTACAGATTCTTCCTTATGGCCCTATTCCAATGAGTCCTGCAATTTCTGCACTTCATTATGGCCAGGCAATTTTCGAAGGATTAAAAGCTTATCGCCAGCCTGATGGAAGGATCAGTGTATTCCGTGCCGATAAAAACTTCGAACGTTTTAATAAATCAGCAGCCAGGATGTCGATGCCTACCATTCCGGAAGAAATTTTTATGCAAGGTTTGGCCGCTTTGATCAATGTTGATGAGAAATGGGTGCCTAACCAGGAAGATTATGCTTTGTATATCCGTCCGGTAATGTTTGCAATGGATCCATATTTAGGCGTTAAAGCTTCTGATACTTATAAATTTGCTTTATTAACCACACCAACCGGTCCATATTACAGTAGTGCATTAAAAGTTAAAATCGAAACTGAATTTACGCGTGCTGATGAAGGTGGTGTTGGTTTTGCCAAAACTGCCGGAAACTATGCCCGTTCGTTATATCCGTTCGAACAAGCTAAAAAAGAAGGTTACGATCAATTAATCTGGACAGATTCGGTAACGCACGAGTTTATTGAAGAAGCCGGAACAGCTAATTAGCTTTTTGTGATTAATGGTAAA
>NNBT01002539.1_pt1 | contig 18147 bp, 19 predicted proteins | sample 1173831 | NCBI WGS metagenome assembly NNBT01 (sample SAMN07173936, study PRJNA388173) | plant metagenome | isolation source: symbiotic tissue sample KVJ10 | place: Norway: Troms, Kvaloya island | reverse complement strand
GGCATTCGCGGCGGCACCAATGGTGCTCGCCCCGCAGCAACGCCGCGGGCAAGGCCGCATGGGAGAACTGGTGCCGTGCCAACCGACCGAACATGCCCAAGGTCGAGGCCGCATGAAGGCGAATTGTCGATGCGGCAACTGGTTACGACAGATGCCACTCGTTTTCCGGATCAGCGTTGCCATGCTGCTCACGGCCGCGATCACGGGTCAACTCACCCGGCATCGGGCAGCAGGAGCCGAAACGTACCATGTGCGCGCGCTGGCTGCATGGTTGTGCCCGTCAGCCGTTGATCGACGAAAGTCGCTCAACGTGGCTGACGGCGCACATATGCTGGACCGGGCAGCGTTCCGCTGGACGATAGATTGGCTCGCATCGCAAAGGACAATGTCGCCTTCTGCGATGCGAGCTTATAATCGTCGATCTCGAGCTAACGACCGATGGTGCGCTCGAGCTCGCTGTACATAGCGTAGATCTCGGCCCGGCTGATGAACGGCACGGCAGACGTGTTTTTCGCCATGTCGGCCAGATCAAGGGTGTTGAACATGGCTTCCACAAGCGAACTGCGCTGCGGATCTGACGCCTTGGTCATGAGGTGCGCGTTGTTCTCACGGTAGAATTCGTGATGTAGGCGGCCGGCGTTGGCACCGATCCGCTGAATGCCGATCAGTGCGCCCTCTGAGGCACCGAAGACGAAATCGCTGTGGCGCGTGATCAGGGGCGGCTTCACGCGCTTTGTGGGCCGCCTTTCCCAGATCTGGAGAATGGCCGGCACGTCGCAGGGAGCACCTGCCCGCAAGAACGCCCATGCCGGAACGTCCGTCTCGGCGACGAGGTGGAAGTTGTCGTGGAGCTGACGAAGCACCGTGTCCCTGCGGAAGGTGCACGGCACGATCATGGCGATGACCTTCGCCTGCTTTGCCGCGTGATTGAAGAACGGGACAGCCAGACGGAACGGCGGATTACCCACGACGGCGATCTGCCGGTCGGACACGATCGTCGTTGCGAGATAGTTCGCTTTGATGATGGTGTGGAACTGCGGATCGACATCCATCGCGATCGTATCGGCGGGCATTACATCCGCGATCGCTCCGTCGCCTCCGCAAGGATCCACCACCTGGTGGTCGTCGAGCGAGAAGTACCGCTCGATGTAATGGCGCATGAACACGGCGAACCGGATGCTCGTGTACACCTGCTCCAACTTGTTGACGAGCGCAGCGGGCGTGCGCGCTCTGCCGTTCAGGCGCGAGGCAATAAAATTGTCAGCACCTTTTGCGAGTTTGGCTAGCAGCTTCGGCGACAGCTCGCCCGTGGCGGGCACCTTCACCGAAGGCGCGTAGGATTTGATTGTCATGACATTCTCCAGAAAGGTTGAGTTCTGGAGAAGAAACTACGAGGCCTGCCATCCCGCTGGTGGTCGGATCACGGTGCGGCAGAGCGTGGCCGTCGCCGTATGTTCGAACGAAGGACGAGTGTCGTAGCTGCGTTCATCGGCGCCCACGCGCGCGCGGCGAAACGCATCCGGCTCGACCGTCTCGTCGAATTGCAAAAGGCCGATCAGCACATTGGACACGCGATCCTTATAGCGTTCCCGTGATGTTCTTTCAAGCCTTCTTGCTGACCGCTACTAGATCAATGCCAGTGCGTTCGCACAGCCTTGCGACTGCCTTCGGCAAAGTTTGGGGGATTACAGCCCGACCGCTTTGGAGCGCCAAAGCAACGTAAGCGGCCCTTCGTTCAGGCCCGGTTGGTCGGCAGCTATGCGCCCAACTTCAGCCGTTCAGCCTGGTTCCGCTTGCTCCCGGAACCTGCCGTTCGTTCATCGTGCTCTTGGTGATGCCGCGTAACGGCCGAGATTGGGGACATTGCGGTCGGTCAGCTATTGGGCGCCTGCGTGCGGATAGCTGACGTAGGCAGCCTTTCCTGCACATTGTTTCCCGAACGGGTTGATGAACGTTGACCCGCGGCAAGGGCCGCTTCCGGGCGACGTGAATACCAATGTGCAACAAACGGCCGTTTTTCTTGCAGCCGAGTGCGCAATGGCTTTCCCGTTCTTCCGTGTCCAATGGTCAGGTTGGAAATAGGTGATTGGGAACACATTTTAAGAAAAGGCACCCACTCTGCAGCCCATAGTGCAGGTCTCCCATCGACCATCCCGATCCACGTTCCCAATCGGGAAGGCGTCGCAGCGGAAATCACTAATTCGGCATAACGACTGGTGTTTGGCGATCAGAACGTGCCACTGGTCGCGGGGCACAGGGGGCTACAGATGCGCGCACTTATAATGGGATTGGTCTGCCTTTCGCTGGGAAGTGCAGCTATCGCGCGAGACCCGGCATTTGATCCGCGTGCCTGGAAGTCCAAGGTGGCCGGGGAGAAGACGCAGGTTTTGGTGCTGGGTTCGGTTCACCTCAAGAATCTGGGTGCGTTCAAGCCTGATGACCTGCTCCCCGGAAATCATGCCATTGGTAGCTTAGCTCGTCAGATGGAGACGAGCGATGCGGCGAGGCCGTTCTACCCTGCCAAGGCTATTGGCTATGGCAGTCACCACCGCGGTTACGAATCATGCCGTATGAAGAGCTTTGCCAAGGCCTTCATCCAATCCTCGCTCATAGGCTGATCTGACTCAGGAGCACGCAGCATGTTCTCCGCCCGACCGATCAGACATTGCAACAAAGCATGACGGAACGTCGCAAGATCGAGATCCGCTAGCGCGATCGCGGCTCCCGGATGTGCTAGCAAGGCATCAATTGCGCGTAGACCGACAGCATAGGTAGAGGTCCAGGCATCATGCCGCGCGTCCGGTAGTTCCGCCAGCACCGCTGCGATCGCCTGACGCTCCGCGCTGATCAAGAAGGCCAGGATACGCCTCCCGACGCTGCAGAATGCATCGCGAAAGTCTTCCGCATCCACGTCCTCATGAAGTCCGCTTTCTTCCAGTTCCAGCTTGCGCCGCAGGAGGCGCATCAAGAGATCACTGCGGCCATGAAAGCGAGTGTAGATCGTCTTCTTGCTGACAGCAGCCGCACGTGCGATCCGTTCGACCGAGAGTTCGCGGGCACCCTTTGCGAGCAGCAAGTCCCAAGTGGCGGCCAGGATCCGGTCTTCCAGACTGGCCGCCTCTTCGGCACTCGGCCGGCCTATCCGACCGCGTTGGCTTTTCGGCATTCTCTTTTCACCGACCATCGCGGCTCTTCCTTACATCGCTCCGAGCTTTGATCGGTCCCGGTCAGCGTCGGCGACGACCGCTCGAGCCGTTCCGACGCTGCCCAGAGGCTGAGCATGATCGGCCGTGGCGCAGCTTGCTCGCGGGCTGCGCCGCACCATCCGACCCAAGCTGCTCGCCAGGGTTAACCGCCCCTCATAGGCCCGGCGTGTTACAGGCAGAACGGCTGCGCAAGGTCCGGAGTTAGGCGGACGAGTTGACCCGAACTCGCATCGAGACAGCATAGCGTCGAGCGCACCTCGGCGACCGTCTCGCCGTCCCTGCCGATACTCGTCGAGAACCATGCTCGCGACGCTGTGTGCTTGGTAAGCTGCACCGTCGCGACGAGACTATCGCGGAGAAAGGCCGGTTTTCGATAGAAGATCTCGTGACTAGCGACGATCCAGCGAAGCCGGTCGACATCTTCCTTCCTCGCCACCGCGCGCCAGTACGCGGTTATCGCCTGCTGCACCCACTGCAGGTACACAGCATTGTTGACGTGGCCCAGTTCGTCGATCGCGTCCGCCGAAACGGTGATGGCATGCCGATGCGAACGGTATTGCGAGCGCCCCCCGGGCCCGCCGGACGGTTCAGCGCCAGCCTGCTTCACCGATCCACCGGAGCGCCGTCAGCGACGGCATGAAGAGATATTCGCCGCCCATCAGACGGTTGAAGGTGGTCACGCCGTTGACGCGCCTTCGCGCCTGCTCCTGCGGAATGGTGAAGGTCCCGGGCTCCTCGTGCAGCGCGACGATCGGGTCCCTCTCGGTGCCAAGATCGATGAAGTTACCCCGGTTGATCCATTCCTGCTGGAGGAACTCGATCGTATCGTACGCCCGCGCGCTGATGAAGATGAAGAAGATGCCGCGATCGCCATTCGCATCGTCGGCCGCCGTCACGTCCGGAGTCCACTTGGGGCCGAAGGTGGAAGAGCGCCGGATAATGCGGTGGATGTTGACGTCGGTCAGGATCGTCAACTGGCTGTCGCGCGGGTTCAGACGGCGCATGTGCGCTGAATGCGGACAGACCAGTCCCTTGGGATCTTCCGCGAAATTGAAATCGTTGTTGCGTGATCGATCCGCCCCCAGCGCCTCGTCGTCACGATCCGGTGCCAGGATCAGCGGCGCGCCGCTGCGCCAGCGGCCGAACATCTTGGCCGCCAGCTTTTCCTGGTCGGCTTCGCTATCGGCGTTGGCACGGATGAAATCGTTGAAGGCGCCAACCGCGCTCTGATATTTGCGCAGGACCACGAACGATCCGTTGCGGCCGAGCGGGGCCGGTTCGGGCATTGCGACTGGCGCGCCGGTCTCGCTGTTTTCGCCCAGGATGAACTCGCCCGCCGCGATCGCGCGCTCGTCGCCCCGCGGGTCCACCCCGCCGCCCGCCACTGTCGGCTGCGAGATGGAGTCGCGAAATCCGAAAGGATTCTTGGCATCGGCATCCGCCCCGAAGCTGTGCGTGCCGACGAGCGTGACACCATGCGAGGCTTCCAACTCGGTCATGGCAACTTCGATCGCCTTTTCAAGCGCGGCTTCGTCGCGGGCATAAATCGTCAGCGCGATATGGCAGGTGCCGGGCCGAAAGGCATCTTCCCACCGGTCGGGTGCGTTCTCGCCGAAGTCGCGCAATTGCTCGGCTCGGGCGGCCATGCCCTGTTGAAACGGCAGGGGAAAGCTCTTCAGCGATGCCTCTGGCACGCCCAGCGCCTTCAGGCCGGCATGGCTGATCGCGACGCCGGTCCAAGCGTCCATGTCGTCCGTCCAATCGTGGGCCGAGGGGATGTGCGGCGCGAGCCGGCGGACGAGATCGCGACCGCCTTCCGCCTCATCGACGTGCAGCATCGCGTGCAGGCCGACATAGGGCTCGGGCCGGGATCGCAGGATCAGGGCCTGGATGTCGTCGAGCTGCAGCTTGACCCGCTCCCGGCTGAAGCGCGCCTTCAGGTTCGCCAGAACGCTCATGTCAGTAATCCACCCCTTCCGGCTTGGAGATGGCGTCTGTAAGTTGGTCGAGCGCCGCCTTGGTCGTCGGGTCGATGCCCATGTTGGCGGCCTCTGCATCGAGGAACACGTTGAGCGCCTTCTCCATTCGCTGGAAGCGGCGTACGTCGACCACCGTCACCTGCGGATTGGCAACGAACCAGCCGGCAGCGTCGATCTGGTGGTCGGCGATGAAATCCTTCACCTTGGGGCTGTCGATCCCCGGCCAGCCTTCGACGTTGGCGAACAGAAGGTCCATGAGCTCGGGGATCTTGGTCGCAAAGTCATTGATGTAGGCGTCCCAGTCGCCGTCGTAAGCGGTCGCGAACAGGATGCGCGTATCATCGTCGAAAAAGACGAAGCGCATGTCGTGCAGGGTGGAGACGCGCTGGGCGCCGTCCATGTTGCCGGCGGTGAGATCGAAGATCCGTCGCAGGCGCTCCGCGCCGCCCGGCTTGAGCGTCGCGATGGCGGTGAGTTCGGACACGTTGCCGGATTGCTTGCCGGCGCGGCCGGCCGACCGGGCGCTGCCCTTCAGGTCCGGATTATGTTTGCGGATCATCGCCTCGAGCGCGATCTTGGCGAGGTGGGGTGCATCGGCGGCGACTTCCTCCACCCGGCGACGGATTTCCTGAAGCTTGCTCTCATCCGCGAGGCGCGGGTCCTTGTTGTCTGTGGTCATCACGACCTCCTGCTTGTTCAATCGGGAATGTCATCGAGCCGGTCAGGCTCGATCCGGGGGCGCGCGTTCATCCGATGGCGGTAGCTGGTGGAGCGTTCGTAAGCCGCCCGGCGGATGCGCATGATCTGGCCGAGTGGGCGGTGCGCCTCTACGCCGTTCCATGGATTGAAAGACAGGACGTCGTCGCCATACACCTGGCGTGCCGGGGCGTAAGCGTCCTGCGCTGCGAACCGCAGCGTCGCGATCGGGCGATGCGGCGACACCTTCTCGTCCCAGCGTACCGCCGCATCCTCGACCGGCATCTCCGCCAGATCGGTGCAGAGCTGCGCCGACAGGGCATATTCCGCGCCCTGGCCGGCGAAATGCTCCACCATAACATCCCGCATCGTGGAGAAATCCGTCTTGCCCACCGGCTGTCCCGTCAAGGCCCGGACGTTATCGGAAGCTGGGGACAGCGCCAGCTTGGCGACATGGTCACCGAAGCGGATAGCACCTTGCGTATGGTAGCTCTCGCCGAGCGGATGATGGTTGTCGCGCGCCAAACCTTCGAGTGTCGCCCCCGGCGTCATCCTGAACGCCTCCACTGTCTTCTTGGCACCCCGCGCAGTGCCCGCGATCAGCCGCTGGAAGGTGTCGGGCGCATGCGCATTCGCCTCGAGAAGGCTCAGCATCAGCTTGTATTTGGCGATGGTGCCAAAGGCGAGGACGGGAAAGTTCACCATCAGGAAATCCTGGTTGGCGCCCCCGATATCGGGCGACAACCGCTCTCCTTCGACGCCGATCACCTTGATCGCGAAGCCTCGCGGCGCAGGGATCGCGTCCGAATGAATGTCGCTGGGTGCCGAGGACAGCCGTGCGACCACACCATACGTGGCTGGGCGCACGAAGATACCCTGCCGCAGTTCCGGCGCCAGATCGTCGTGAACCGTCAATGTGCCCTTCAGGACGGCATGTGACTTGGCATGCGCGTCGCGGATCGCGTGACGGTGATGCTCGAACGCGCAGCGGTTGCCGGCCGCCATCTGCTCGACGATCTCGGCCGTCAGGCGCTCTTCATCCTCGGCGATCGTCTCGATGTCGGACGAATAGAGAAGCGGTGCTTTCAAAGCCTGACCTCGTCTGTTGCCCATGTCCCGACGCCGGTCGCGGCGCCGCTTGGCCCAGCCATTTCCCGGCAATTACCCACCAACAACACTAGGGGAACCGAATGGTTCCCTTTCTTGCTGACTCGACCAGGTCTCTACGTGAGGCAACTATCGATGTAGGTGGCAGCGATCAGCGACACGAAGTCTCGTGGCCATGCGAAGCGAGGTCGCAGCCACTACGAGCGGCTAGAAGGAGTGCGCGATACACTACAGCCGCGGAAACGGTGGAGCTTGCGCTCCTTGGCGAGGATTGCCCTCCATTCAGGCCTCGGTGGCGGACGTCCCGACCATCGCGCCGAAGCCGACGAGGCGCGAATACGCCAGCATGGCATAGCCGATGGCAAGGCTTGCAAGGGTCAGGGCCGGGATCGTGACCTCGCCCAGGCTCGCATGCATCTGGTTCAACGGGACGAACGTGTGGACGCCGGCGGTGGCCGGGATCAAGTGAGAGAGAGCGGCGATGAAACGCGGCATCTGATCGAGCGGATAGGCGGTCCCGGTGAGGAAGAAGAACGGCACCGAGGTCGGTGCCAGGATGTAGGTTGCCCGCTCGGCGCAATCGAACACGCTGCCGATGAGCAGCCCTAGGGCAGCAACCGCCGTGGCGAAGACAGGGACCATCACCATCATGCCGGTAATGTCGCCATCGACGGGCACAGCCTGGAGCCAGAAGATGAACCCGAAGAGGAAATAACACCCCAGGATGCCCACCGACGCGAACGCCGCCAGCGTACCCCAGAACTCCGCGACACCCATCCGCCATGCGCCGGAGCGGCGTCGTCCGCCCATGAAGGTAGCGGCGCCGAAGAGCAGCGTCTGCTGAACGATGATCACCGCTACGGCCGGAAAGACATAGCCCTTGTAACCACCCGTCCGATTGAACAACGGTTCGGTGGTGACCGCGACGGGCAGCCCGCCGCGACTGAGTTGGGTTCCGGGGATCAGCCGTGACGTGGCGATGTTCTGGATGACAGCCGTCACAGCTTCGCCGATGGTGCTGGCGCGCAGGAGGTAGGTTGCATTGACCCACACGGCGACGCCGGCGCCGGGCGTTCCGGTGCGAAGCTGACGCTCCAGATTATCGGAAATGAGGATGATCCCGTCAGCCTTGCCGATTCGCATGATCTGCCTGGCCGTGGCCACGTTCGGGACGACCTCGGCAACCCGGATGGCGCGCGTCGCGTCCAGGTCGACGATCATCGCTCTACTGAGGGCGCTGCCATCCTGGTCAACCACGACGACGGGCAGCTTCTGGGCAGCTTCGTGCGAGTAGGGCGCAGGATAGTAGAATGCGTAGAGGACGACGGCGAGCAGCGTCGTGCTGAGCAGCGTGCGCGATGTCAGGATGGTGCGCCACGTCGTGAGGAAGGCGGAATCGAAGCTCATGCTCGGCGCGACCTCGCCATGATCAGAGCTACGGATCCGCCCCAGGCGATGACGACGTAGGCTGCCAACGTCATGGCCGGAGCGACCATTGCCGCAACTGACTGGCCACTGACCTCACCCATCTGGAGAGCGATGTAGTGGGTCAGCGGCAGCACGTTGCTCCAGATGTGGGCAAAGGCGTTGGCGCCGTTCAGCGGTAACGTCGCGCCTGAATAGGCAAGCGCCGAACCGGCATAGACGGCGCTCGCCGACAGAGCGGTCGCGGTTTCGCGTGTCACCGCGACGAGCAGGGCCGCAATTGCTGCGGTCGCCGCGTAGAACAGCGTCTGCCCTAATGCGATCAGCGGCAGGCTCCCCTCGATGCGCCATCCGCGCGCCAGAGTGAGATAAAGAAGCCAGACGATGCCCCACAGGCTGATGGCGGCGACATAGGGCAGCATCTTGCCCGCCAGAGCCGGCGCAACCCTGCCGCTGGCCGATGCCCAGTCGGACAGTGACCCTTCCCGCAACTCGCGGCCGATTGCCATCGCACAGACGCAGGCGGCCACGAGGTGAAGAACCGCCGGAAAGATCAGCAGGCCCAGGAACCATTCGAAGCTGGCCGGCGTGTTGCCGAGCGGCGTCGCCTCAACGGCGAGCCGACGGACACGGCTGGCCGGCACGGCATGGTTCATGAGCTGGTTCGCGGCAATCTCAGGGATGGCTTCGCGGATTGCTTCGGCGGCTGCACGGGACACCTGCCCACCGGCGCTCAGGAAGCTGCCGTTGTAGAGGATGCGGACGACCGGTTCGCGATGACGCGCGACGCTCTCGCCAAGGCCAGCGGGAACATGCACGAAGCCTATGACGTTGCCCGCGCGGACCGCACGAACGGCCTCGACCTCGCCCGGATAGAGCCCCGTGAGATGAACGAGCGGTGATGCGTCGAGCGCGCGGATGATGGCCCGGCTAGCGGTGCTGCCGTCACTATCCACAACGGCCAGCGGCAGCTGACGCATCGGCCCCTGCCAGAAGGTGGCGGCGACGATGAAGATCAGGATGCCGGGCACCAGAGTCAGCCCCGCCAGGTCCCAGTATTCGTGACGAAGATGACGCAGCTCAAGCGTGAGAGCCTGCCGGAACGCGTTCATTGCGGCCAGTCGAACAGGACGCTCATTCCCGGGCGCAACTTTGCAATCGGCGTAACCGGATGCAGCCGGACCTCGAAGGTGCGCACGTCATAGCCTGATGCCTCGCGCGTCGCGCGCCAGGTCGCGAAATCCCCTCTTGGCGCGATGAGGTAGACCTTGAAGTCGGCATTGCGCCCCAGCGCCGGAACATGGCCGTGCAGTATCGTGCCGACACTGAGGCCGCGATAGTGATCCTCCCGCAGGTTCATCGCGATCCACGGGTGATCGATGTCGATGATCTGATAGGCCGGGATGACGGGACTGACGACCTCGCCAGGCTGGACCAGCTTGCGCGCCACCTCCCCGGCGATCGGCGAGACCAGCCGCGTTTCCTGCCCAAGTGCCGTGGCGGTTCGCAGCGCGGCCTCGGCGATCCGGACCTGGGCGTTGACGGCCTGCTTGTTCTGCGGACGCGCGCCCGCCAACGCCTTTAAATACTGCTGGCGGGCTGCTTCGGCATTGCGCGCGCTACTGTCTCGCGCCGCAGCCGCCTCGTCCCGGCGTTGGGCAGCGACCACGCCTTCGGCGTAGAGGTTGGCGGTGCGACGGCTTGTGACGGCAGCCAGGTCCGCGGCTGCCTGAGCGGCCTGCCATGTCGAACGCAGCGTCGCGACATCCTCGGTGCGTGCCCCCTCGTTGGTTGCAGACGCGACCGCGCGCGCGGCGTCGAGAGCGCCCTGCGCCTCCGCCTGGCTGCCGGCGATCTCCGGGCTGGACAGGGTGGCAAGCAGCGTGCCCGCTTGCACGCGCTGGCCTTCCTCCGCAATCAGACGCTCGACGCGCGCCAGCGCCTTGGTGCCGACATTGACCTCGTCCGCATCGACCATGCCCTGCAGCTGCTCAGGTGCCGGACGGCTCGCCAGCCAGAGGCCCGCCGCGACGACGGCGACGACGACCATAGCGACGAGGATCGCGATCGGCCGCGCGCGTCGCTTCGTCCGGGTGGCTGATCCCTCGCTCACTTATCATCCCCCAGACGTCTATCGGCACGGGCCAGATAGGTGGTGAAGTCGTCAACGCGGTGACTGGCCGCGAGCAACCCGGCGAGTGCCAGATCATATTCATAGGCTGCCGCGATCCGCTGGGTCTGCGTGGTTGCAAGCGTGGCCTCGGCATCCACCAACGACGACGATGGCGTCTCGCCCTCTCTGAAGGAGATGCGCTGAACCCTGAGGTTCTCCCGCGCTGCTGCCAGATTGCTGTCGAGCAGCAGAAAAGATCGGCGAGCCGTCTCGACCAGGTTCCACGCCCGGACGATCTCGCCTGCGACATCCTTGCGCGCCTGGGCTGCCGCATCTGCCGCCGCTCGCTCCTGTTCACGCGCGGCGTCGAGCGACTTCCTGCGGTCAAAGTTGGACAGCAGGGTGTAGCGCAGGGTGACCCCTGCGACCCAGTCCGGTTCCGTGGGCAGCGCATTGTCGCGATTGGCGTTGTAGCTGCCGAACGCGAAGGCTTGCGGGCGGTAGCGCGATCTTGCCAGGCCTACGCCCGCGCGAGCGATGTGGCGCGCTGCGTCGGCACCGCGGGCCCGGGGCGTCGCATCTATGCCCTCCAGGAATGTGCTAACAGGGGGCAGCGGCTGCGAATTGACGAACAGCGGCGTCGAGGCGCTGACGCCGGCGGGGCGGTCCAGCAACCGCGACAGTGCGTCGGCAGCAGTCGCTTCCTCGAGCTGCGCGCGGATGAAGGCGCGTTCAGCGGCATCGCGGGCGACCTGGACCTGAAGGACGCGCGCATGGGGAATGACCCCGTTCTGCTCGAGCTTCACGGCATCCAACAGATGCCGATCGAACCCTGCGAGCGTCTCGTGCGTCGACCGGGTTAGCTGGGCAGCCACCTGCTGTCCAAAATAGGCACGGACCAACCCGACGCGAGACAGGTCGCGACCACCCGCCCGCCTGGCGCGGGCCACCTCGACCGCGCCGTCCGCACCCGCCTGGATCGCCGGGATCGCACCGCCCGTGTAGAGCGGCATGGCAGCAGTGATGGCCGGCCGGAAGACAGTGTCGCTTGTCTGATACTGAAGCGTGTCGGGGATCGCGCCGAAGATCGTCGGCAGGGCGGCACCCACGCGCTGGCTCACCTCACCGACCACCTGCTGCAATCCCGCGGGGAACTGGCCGGGCAATTGCGACAGGAAGTTCGTCGCGGCGGCTGCGGCATTGTCCTTCGGCCCGGTCAGGTCGAGCGACAGGGTCTTCTGGTACTCGATGACGCTTGCCGACGTGGTGATCACCGGACGGTTCAAGCTGCGGGTGGCGCCGGCAATCAACTCGCTTGCCCGGACGGCGTGGTCCTCACCCGAAAGCCCAGGCGAGGCGTCATCGATCCGTGCCAGGGCCGCATCGAAGCTCAGGGCCTGCGGGGTCTGCTCGCTTTGGTTCTGGGCATGCGCCGTCGTGGCGCAAAGCAGAGCGGCGATTGGGGCAGTTTGCCATGCAGGGCGACGCATCATACGGTCGCCTCCGATCCGCTCAAGAACAGATTGCGCACGCTCCGAGCGAGCCGAACCGGCCGAAGCGAGGTGACATCGACGCTGCACCACACGCTCCTGACCTCGGCCAGCACGGTCTCGCCACGTCGTATCGTGGCATCGAAGAACTTTGCGCCGACGACGCGTTCCAGGAGCATCTGAACGTCGAAACGCTCCTCGAGAAAAGCAGGGCAACTATAGCTGATCTCGTGCTTCAGGGCGATCCCTGCGACCGAGCGCACCACGTCGCCAGGAGCGTTCTGCCTCCAGAAGGACGTCACCGCGTCCTGGATCCACCGCGGATAGACCGTGTTGTTCACGTGCCCCATGTGGTCGATGTCCGAGGCGTCCACCTCAAACGTGCAGATATGGCCTTTGCCGCCGTCGGGCATCTGATCCGTGTCCAGGGCATCGTTGACAAGGATCAAACCCTCGCACATATTGTCATTAATGACAATAGTGACGGCCTCCCCGCGACGTCGTCGGCGACATCCGGACGAGCTTCGCGCCGAGGCAATCGCCGCAGCCCGGAAGATCCTCGTCGAGGATGGACCCGCCGCCATCACGCTCCAGGCTGTAGCCGCAGCGCTTGGCATGACGCACGGAAGCATCACCCATCACTTCGGCACCGCCGCCAACCTTCAGGCGGCCGTGGCGGACGTGCTGATCGAGCAGCTGCTGGCGGGCGTTCGAAGCGGTGCAGGTGCGCTGAAGGCCGGGACGATCGATGAGGCGGCCCTGGTCGATCTGGTGTTCGATGTGTTCGAGGAAACCGGCGTCGGCCGACTGATCGGCTTCCTCGCCGCCTTCGGCAGCCCGCTCCTGCGGCCGCTGTTCGAGAAGTTAGCGCGTCTCCCCCGCGACATCTCAACCGACGAGCAGCAAGGCTCGGCGTTCACCGAGCCGGAGTTGCTCGCCATCATCGAGAGCGTTGTTACGCCGGCGCTGAGCGCCTCCCTGATCGGCGCGGAGCTTCTGCAAGCGCTTAATCTCGAGCCATTTTCGACCCGCCAACGTGTTGCCCGTAATCTCGCGGTTCACCGCAATATGCGAGTTGTCGAGTCTAAAGGCTCGGTCGGCAGCTAGCCCAACTTCTCTGTCAGTAGGACTGAACTGGGCGCCTGTGCAGATTAATCGGAACTTCTTACTGCGAGCCTGCTTGTGCTGCCGTCCTACGATGCCCTAGGTGTCGGACCCGCAGCCAGCCGTCGAGTGGATCCAGCGGTGTCGCTACCTAATCCAGCGCCCGGATCCATCCACCATCTCGCCACTACCGAGCCAGGCTGCGGATGGGGAAACGGAGTTCAGGCTGGGCGAACGTAGGAAAGTCGGCGCCCCCCTCCCCCATTTCTCACGCGACGGCTAGCGCAAGATAATCCGTGTATACTTCTGCGCCGCCTCCCGCATAGAACAGGGCGGGCCGTGCCGCGTTGAGCGGCGCGCCCGTGCGCAGACGCTCAATCAGATCCGGGTTGGCCAGCGCCATGACGCTTAGCGCTTCCATGTCGGCGCGCCCTGCCGCCACATCCGCGCCGACCTGCTCGCGCGGGCGGCCTGGGCGATTGAGGATGATCGGCCCGCGATACAGGACCCGCACGTCCGCCAGCATGTCATCGCGCCCGGCATTGAGGACGTGGAGATAGCAAGCCCGAGCGGATCAAGTTCGACGGCAAGGTAGTGGTACAACTCGTCATTGTCGCGGCCCTCGACGATGCCGCCGGTCGCGAGCCCGGGCGACAGGCGAAGCGCCGTCCGCTCCGGGCCGATCGCGTCGGCAACGGCGCGGACCACCTCCAGCGCGAAGCGCGCAGTTCTCCATCGACCCGCCGGCCGCGACGAGGTTGGCGAATGCCTCAGGCGCGGCGGTCGGCATCATGCGTTGCCCGCCCTCACACATCGGCGTGGCGAGCGCGCGCTTCCGTCAGACGCCGCCGCGACGCGTGCCGCCTGCCCCGCCGTCTGATCCCCGATGGAGAAAGAGTCAGCGTCTACCGGGTTTTTCAACAACCACGGCCGTTTTACGAACAGTTTGAGCCTGATGTCGCGGGTGAGCTCGCCGATCGCTGCCCGAAATGGCTGCTCGTTCACGGATCCGACAGACGGGAACCATGCCGCAGCCCAAGGCGTTGGGCGCCTTAGACGAGGTCCTTACCACGGGGACGTCCGATTAGATGGGGGAAACGACATGCGCGCACTATGCTGGCACGGTAAGGGCGATGTCCGTGTCGACACCGTCGCGGATCCCGAGATCAAGCACCCGCGCGATGCGATCATCAAAGTAACCGCCTGCGCGATCTGCGGGTCGGACCTTCACCTGCTGGATGGCTACCAGCCCACCATGGAGGCCGGCGACATCCTCGGCCACGAGAACATGGGCGAGGTCGTGGCGCTCGGGTCCGAGGTCACCAACCTCAAGATCGGGGACCGGGTGGTGGTGCCGTTCACGATCAGCTGCGGCGATTGCTGGTTCTGCAAGAAGGGTCTGTTTGCGGCCTGCGATCGGACCAATCCGAACGCCGAGATGGCCGCCAAGGCGATGGGCCATTCGCCCGCCGGGCTGTTCGGCTTCAGCCACATGCTGGGCGGCTACTGCGGCGGCCAGGCGGAGTATCTCCGCGTGCCGATGGCGGATGTCGGTCCGATCAAGATTCCCGACAACGTTACCGACGAGCAGGCCCTCTTCCTATCGGATATCTTCCCGACCGGCTACATGGCCGCCGAGAATGCGCAGATCGAGCATGGCGACACCGTCGCGATCTGGGGCTGCGGTCCGGTCGGCCAGTTCGCCATCCGCTCCGCGCTGATGATGGGCGCCGGCCGCGTGATCGCGATCGACGAGGTGCCCGAGCGACTCGCCATGGCGGAGGCCGGTGGCGCTGAGACGATTAACTTCGCCGAAACCGATGTCTATGACGAGCTGCAGGCGCGAACCAAGGGCCGGGGCCCCGACAGCTGCATCGATGCTGTCGGCTGCGAGGCGGCCGCACACGGGGCGGCGGACGCGGTCATGGACAAGGTGAAGGCAAGCATGATGCTCGCCACTGATCGCGTCCACGTCCTGCGGCAGGCGATCACGAGCTGCCGCAAGGGCGGCACGGTCTCCGTGCCCGGCGTCTACGTCGGGATGGGTGACAAGCTTCCGATCGGTGCAGCGATGAACAAAGGACTAACGATCAAGCTTGGGCAGACCCACGTGCAGCGCTATACTAGACCGTTGCTGGAAAAAATCGTCGCGGGCGCGATCGACCCCAGCTTCGTGATCACCCACCCGGCCAGTCTTGAAGACGCGCCCGAGATGTACGCCAAGTTCCGTGACAAGCAGGAAGGTGTAATCAAGGTTGTCATGCGGCCGCACGGCTGATTAGCGGAACAACCGGGAACAGGACGCTTATCGATGCTGATCGACACCGCCGCTTTGGAGCACGTGTAGCGGCGGTGTCGATCAGCTTGCGACCAAGTATGTCGGCAGACCTAGGGTCAGGACTCGTTGACCATAGCGAACAGCGATGGCCGACGCACCAGGAAGCGAAGCGCCACTTGGCGTGCGGTCGCGCCGTGGCTGGCCGCGATCTCCTCCAGCACGCGCCCGCCAGGGGTGCGCGGGCCGGGGAAGTCGCCCTGGCCGAACGGGCTGTCGGCGCCCGGCCGCGCGAACTTCCCATGATTTAGGCCCAGGACGCCTTCCGTGGAGCTCGAGGCGCTACCATCGGAACAAGGAGAGAAAAGATGCACAAGGCACTGTTCGTAGGCATTGAAGCCGGGCCGACCCACCAGGAAGATGCCGCTGAATTCCTCCGGGGTGCGCTGGAGCCGGTCGAGCATGAGCAGGACACGCGGCACTGGTACGCGCTGCGCTTTGGCCCCGCCGACTTCGCCATCTTCGATACCTTCCCCGGCAATGCCGGCCGGCTGAAGCATCTGTTCGGCACGGTCGGCCGGGCGCTGGTGGTGAAGACCTTCACCATCCTCAACGGATTGCCGGAGATCGAGCCGGCCGACATCCTCGCCCTCAAGGTGCCGGCGGCGGACGCCCTGCCGCGCTTGGCCCTGCATGTTCCGCTTGAAGCACGGGACGGTGCGGAGGAAGAGGTTGCCCGCTTCCTCCAAGGAGCCCGATCGGCCGTGGAGCGGGAGCCTGGCACCCTGTCGTGGTACGCTCTGCGTCTTGGAAAGACTCGGTTCGCCATCCTCGATACCTTCGCCGACGAGGCAGGGCGCGAGACGCATCTGTCGGGCGAAATCGGCACGGCGCTATCCGGAAGCGCTGCTTCGCTGTTCGCCGAGCCTCCCCAGATCCACCGCGCACAAATCTTGGCGTTCAAGATTGCATCCGCTGGTGATGAGGAGAGGACGAGCAGGAACACGTCGGTCGCGCGGCCCCTTGAGAGAGGGACAGTCTGATGGACACGAAGCAGAAGGTGCTCGTTGGAGCGGCCGTCGCCAGCACCGCGGCAGCCGGGGCCGCGTTCGCGTTCAAGTCCGCGGGCACGGATTCGAAGCTCACCAAGGTCGCGTGTCCGCCGTCAGCACCAATGGCACAGATTTGAGGTTGTGATTTAAGGAGGATCTAGGCTTCGTCGTAGTGACGAAGGAACGAGATGAAGCCCAGATCCTCCAATGCAAAATCGTCGGCGAAGGCCCCTGCTGAGCAGGTGGTGAAGGACATCCGGCGGCAGACGCGGCGCCACTTTTCGGCCGAGGACAAGATCCGCATCGTGCTGGATGGCCTGCGCGGGGAAGACAGCATCGCCGAGCTATGCCGCAAGGAAGGCATTGCCCAGAGCCTGTATTACACCTGGTCGAAGGAGTTCATGGAAGCTGGCAAGCGCCGCCTGGCCGGCGACACCGCCCGTGCCGCGACCACCGGAGAGGTCCAGGACCTGCGCCGCGAAGCCCGGGCCCTGAAGGAATGCGTGGCCGATCTGACACTGGAAAACCGTCTGCTCAAAAAAAGCATGGTCGCGGATGGGGGCAACGACGAATGAGGTATCCCGCATCCGAGAAGCTCGAGATCATCAGAACCGTCGAGCAGTCGCACCTGTCGGCCAAGCGCACGCTGGACCAACTCGGCATCCCTCGTCGGACATTCTACCGCTGGTATGATCGCTACCTCGAAGGCGGGCCGGAGGCGTTGGAAGATCGGCCATCGGCGCCGAGCCGGGTGTGGAACCGCATCCCGGCGGGCATCCACGACCAGATCATCGAGCTGGCGCTGGAACAGTCTGAGCTGAGCCCCCGGGAACTGGCCGTGCGCTTCACCGATGGGCAGCGCTACTTCGTGTCGGAATCCACGGTTTACCGCCTGTTGAAGGCCCACGACCTGATCACCAGCCCGGCCTATGTCGTGATCAAGGCTGCCGATCAGTTCCACACGAAAACCCACGCGGCCGAACGAGATGTGGCAGACCGACTTCACCTACTTCAAGATCATCGGGTGGGGCTGGATGTATCTGTCGACCGTGCTCGACGACTTCTCGCGCTACATCATCGCCTGGAAGCTGTGCACCAACATGCGAGCCGAGGACGTCACCGACACGCTGGACCTCGCCCTGGCGGCTTCTGGTTGCGACAGCGCCACGGTGCTGCACAAACCCCGGCTACTCAGCGATAATGGCCCCAGCTACATCGCGGGTGAGCTGGCGGAATACATCGAGGCCCGGAAGATGAGCCATGTCCGCGGCGCCCCGTGTCATCCCCAAACCCAGGGCAAGATCGAGCGCTGGCACCAGACCCTGAAAAACCGCATCTTGCTGGAAAACTACTTCCTGCCCGGCGACCTCGAAGCTCACATCGAGGCCTTCGTCGAGCACTACAATCACCAGCGATACCACGAGAGCCTGGCCAACGTGACGCCTGCCGACTGAGCTGCCCCCTTCTGAGTGGTCCATCGACTATGACAGTCTGGACCAAGGAAGGGACGACGAATGCCAGCAAAGAAGCACAAGCCGGAGGAGATCATCGGCAAGCTGCGTGAGGTGGAGATCGTGCTGGGCCAGGGCGGCACGACCGCCGAGGCGTGCCGGCGGATCGCGGTCAGTGAGCAGACCTACTACCGGTGGCGCAAGGAGTACGGCGGCCTGAAGACGGATCAGGCGCGGCGGATGAAGGAT
>NNBT01002430.1_pt1 | contig 18197 bp, 15 predicted proteins | sample 1173831 | NCBI WGS metagenome assembly NNBT01 (sample SAMN07173936, study PRJNA388173) | plant metagenome | isolation source: symbiotic tissue sample KVJ10 | place: Norway: Troms, Kvaloya island | reverse complement strand
AGATGCCCTTCCGCGACGCCCATCACGTCACCGGGCGGCTCGTGGGCATCGCTTCTGAGAAGAAGATCGGGTTGGAGAAGCTCAGCCTCGCCGAGATGCVGGCGGTCGAGCCGCAGATCACGCAGGCTGTCTTCGCGGTGCTCGGCGTCGAGCAGTCGGTCAAGAGCCGCGTCAGCTATGGCGGCACCGCGCCCGCCAATGTCCGCCGCCAGGCCAGGCGCTGGCTCAAAAAGCTGGCGAAGGCTTGACGCCGGAACCGCGCCGTCATCCCGGGCTTGCCCCGGGATCCATCGAAGAGCGCTGTCGCCCGACGATGGATTCCGGAGCTCCGCTGCGCTTCGTCCGGAATGACGGCCTTGGTCTCCAAAGCCTCGCCTCCGCCTCCATCCTTCGCTACAGTCCTGCCTACGTTCCGCCCGATCTCGTTCCATCCGTCTCAAGCCTCGCCCAAGGGTTCGCTTCCGTGCCGCACTCCCGCTTCACACTCGGCCGCGCCGTCCTCGTCGCGGGCCTGCTTGCCCTCGCGCTCGGGGGGTGTGGCCGCAAGGGCCCGCTCGAGGCGCCGCCGAACGTCACCGGTGCGATCGACCTGCCGGACGCGCAGATTGGTGCGGTCGAACGGGACGCGGAGTCGCTGACCCAGAACTCGATCCTGGCCCGCCCGCCCAAGGCGAGCCGCCAGGTCACGGTTCCCGAAAAGCCCTTCGTGCTCGACGCCATTCTCTGAGCGCACGCAATGCATCATTTCAGCTATCGCGACGGCTCCCTCTTCGCGGAGGATGTCGATCTGCGCCGGATTGCGGCCGAGGTCGGCACCCCCGTCTATGTCTATTCCTCGGCGACGATCGAGCGGCATTACCGGCTCTATGCGGAGGCAATGCAGAGCGCGGCGCCCGCGGGCCGGGCGCATGTCTTCTACGCGATGAAGGCCAACGGCAATCTCGGCGTGCTGAAGACGCTGGCCGCGCTGGGCGCCGGCGCCGATACGGTGTCCGAGGGCGAAATCCGCAAGGCGCTGGCCGCCGGCTTCCCGGCCGACCGCATCGTCTTCTCCGGCGTCGGCAAGAGCGAGAGCGAGCTGCGCTTCGCCGTCGAAGCCGGCATCTACCAGGTCAATATCGAGACGGAAGGCGAGCTCGACCTTTTGTCCCGGGTCGCAAGCGAGCTCGGCAAGCGCCAGGAGGCGGTGTTCCGGGTCAATCCCGACATCGGCGCCGGTGGCCACGCCAAGATCACCACCGGCTCGTCCGAGAACAAGTTCGGCGTCTCCTTCGAGGAGGTCGGCCGGCTCTATGGCCGCGCCGCCAACCTGCCGGGCGTGCGGATGATGGGGCTGGCGCTTCATATCGGCAGCCAGATCCGCGAGACGGAGTCGTTTGAAGCGGCCTATGCCAAGATGGCGGTGCTGGTCGGCGATCTGCGGGCCGAGGGACACCGCGTCGACCGGCTCGATCTCGGTGGTGGTCTCGGTATCCCCTATGACATTCCGAAAGACTTCGACCATGGCCCGGGCCTGATCGAGGCCTATGCCGCGATGGTGAAGCGGATCACGCAGGGGCTCGATGTCGAGCTCGGCTTCGAGCCCGGCCGGCTGATCGTCGGCAATGCCGGAATCCTGATGACGCGGGTGCTGCATCTCAATCCGCGCCCGACCAAGCAGTTCCTCGTCGTCGACGCGGCGATGAACGATCTCGTCCGGCCGGCGATGTACGAGGCCTATCACGAGATCTGGCCGGTTTCGGAGCCGCAGGCCGGCACTCCGGAGGTCGCCTATGACGTCGTCGGGCCGATCTGCGAATCGGGCGACACCTTCACCACGGGCCGTCTGCTGCCGACGCTGCAGCCCGGCGACCTGATCGCCTTCATGACGGCCGGCGCCTATGGCGCCAGCATGTCCTCGACCTACAACCAGCGTCTCCTCGTCGCCGAGGTGCTGGTCAAGGGCGGCGACTACGCCGTGACGCGGCCGCGCCAGAGCTTCGACGAGCTGCTCGGCACGGATCGTGCACCGCCCTGGCTGGCCTGAGCCGCGTTCACGAAACGTCGAGGGAGCGCGGGCGCGGCGTCTTGGCGCTGGCCTTGCCACATTCCCGTGTTAGCCTTGCGGCGACAGGCAGGGGTGCAGGTTGATTGAGTCCCGGCGGCAAGTGGGGGCGGCTCGGAGCGACGGCATGAATGAGGCGCAGCGCCGCAAGGCGCCGGATCGGACCGAAGGCGTGCGGCAGCGGCTGTCGCGCCTCGCCATGGCGTCGCGGGTTTCGCTGGGTTGGGAGCGGCTGTGGCCGCGCCTATGGCTGCCCGTCGCCGTCATCCTCTCTTTCCTGGCGGTGTCCTGGTTCGGGCTCTGGACGGTTCTGCCCTGGCAGGGCCGCGCCTTCGGCGTCGTTCTCTTTCTCGCCGCGCTGGCCGCCAGCCTGTTCCATCTCGCGCGGACGGCCCTGCCGACGCATCGCGACGCGCTGACGCGGCTCGACCGGTCCTCGGCCGGCGGCCACCGGCCGGCCTCCTCGCTCGAGGACAGCCTCGCCGTCGGCGCCAGGGATCCGGTGTCGCAGGCGCTCTGGGCCGTGCATGTCGAGCGCCAGGGCGCGCGCATCGCCGGATTGAGCGTGGCGCCGCCGCAGCCGCGCATGGCCGGTCGTGACCGCTATGCGCTGCGAGCCGTGCCGCTTCTGGCGGCCGTGACCGCGGCCTTCGTCGCCGGCCACGAGGCGATGCCGCGGCTTTCGGCGGCGTTCGACTGGCGCGGACCCTCTCTGCCGGCGCCGGCCGTGCGCATCGACGCCTGGATCGACCCGCCGGCCTATACCCGCCTGCCGCCCATGCTGATCGATTTCGCCAAGCTCGCGAGCCCGCAGATCAGCGCGCCCGAGAAATCGACGATCGTCGTCCGCATCGCCGGCAAGACGGCGATGGACGTCGCGACGACGGGGCGGCTCGACCTGCTGCCGCCCGCCGACGCCAAGGCTGGCACGGCGCCCGCCAAGCCTGCGGCGGGCGAGACCCCTGCCGTGCTGGAGAAGCGCTATACGCTCGCCGGCAACGGAACGCTGCGCCTGACGGGCAGCGGCGCGCCCAATGCGACGCTGTCGATCACCGCCATTGCCGACCAGGCGCCGCAGGTCGCCTTCGTCGAACCGCCCAAGCCCGTCACCGGCGCGCAGGCCGGCGGGCTGTCGATCGCCTACACCGCCCGGGACGATTACGGCCTCGCCTCCATCGAGGCGACGGTCGAGCGTGCCGGGCCGCCCTCAACCGGGCGGTCGCTGGTCGAGGCGCCCAAGCAGACGCTGAGCGTGCCCTCGTCGCCCTCCGGCGAGGAGGAGATGAAGAGCACCGCCGATTTCTCGGCCCATCCCTGGGCCGGCGCGCGGGTGAAGATGACGCTGGTGGCCCGCGACGAGGCCGGGCAGGAGGGCCGCAGCGAACCCGTCGAGATCGTGCTGCCGCAGCGCACCTTCGCCAAGCCTCTGCCCAAGGCGCTGGTCGAACAGCGCCGCAAGCTCGTCATGAATGTCGACGACCGCACCAAGGTCCAGCTCGCCATGGATGCGCTGCTGATCGAGCCCGAGCTCTTCATGAAGGAGACCGGCGTCTATCTGGGCATGCGGATGATCAACGAGCGCCTGCGCCGGGCCCGCACCGACGACCAGCTGCGCGACGTCGCCGAGCTGATGTGGGCGCTCGCCCTCCAGCTCGAGGACGGCGACCTCTCCGATGCGGAGAAGGCGCTGCGCGCGGCGCAGGAGAACCTGCAGCAGGCGCTGGAGCGCGGGGCCTCCGAGGAGGAGATCAAGAAGCTCACCGAGGAGATGCGCCGGGCGCTCGACCAGTTCATGCGTCAGCTCGCCGAGCAGATGCAGCGCCAGCAGCAGAACGCGGACCCCAACCAGATGTCGCAGCTGCCGGAAAACTTCAAGACGGTGACGCCGCGCGACCTGCAGAACATGCTCAACCGGATCGAGGAGCTGTCGAAGCGCGGCGACATGGCCGAGGCGCAGCGCCTGATGGAAGAACTCAACCAGATGCTCAACAATCTCCAGATGGCGCGCCCCGGCCAGCAGGACCCGCGCCAGCGCGAGATGAATCAGGCGCTGTCGGATCTCGACCGGATGACGCGCGAGCAGCAGGGGCTGCGCGATGAGACCTTCCAGCAGGAGCAGCAGCGCCAGAACCGCGCCCAGCGCGGCCAGCGCCCCGGGCAGCAGCAGGCTCGCCCGGGTCAGCAGGGCCAGCGCCAGCAAGGGCAGCAAGGACAGCGCGGCCAGCAGCCGGGCCAGCAGCCCGGCGACCAGGGCGAGGACGGGGAGGAGGGCGAAGGCCAGCAGGGCGCGCAAGGCCAGGGCGGGCAGAGCCTCGCCCAGCGCCAGCAGCAATTGCGCGACCGGCTGCAGGATTTGCAGCGGCGGATGCGCGGGATGGGCGCGCCCCAGCAGGGTGAGCTCGGCGAGGCGGAGGGCGCCATGGGTGAGGCCGGCGAGCAGCTCGGCCAGGGCCAGGGCGAGGGCGCGCTCGACGCGCAAGGGCGGGCGCTGGAGGCGCTGCGCAAGGGCGCGCAGAACCTCGCCCAGCAGATGCAGGGCCAGCCCGGCGAAGGCGGCGAGCCGGGCGAGGGCGCCTATGGCGAGCCGGACGGCCAGCCGTCGGGCCGCCCCTCGGCGCAGCAGCGCGGCCGCGAGGACCCGCTCGGCCGTCCGCAGCGCCAGCGCGACTGGGCCGATGGCCGCGTCCGCGTGCCCGGGGCCGACGAGAGCGCGACCCAGCGCGCGCGGCGCATCCTCGAGGAACTCCGCCGCCGCCTCGGCGACCCGTCGCGGCCGATGGAAGAGCTGGATTATCTGGAGCGGTTGCTCCGGCGGAATTGAGGGTCGCCACGCCCTCTCAGCAGAGGCGCGGGGAACCCTCTCCCGGAGGGAGAGGGCAGGGTGAGGGGTCGGCCGTTTGACGCTGCTGCCGTGACCTCACCGCTTCCGCCTTGCGAGATGGACGCTCTACTGGTCGAGGGGCCGACCCCTCACCCCTGCCCCTCTCACTGATCTCGAGCCTGCCCGAGATCAGCACTCAGAGTGTCGAAGTCGGCAACAGCCGACTTCGATGCAGGAGAGGGGTTCCCCGTGCCTCCTCAGGAGGCCGCTTTCTGTCCTCTATCCCAGCTCGCCACGACGGCCCCGACCACGATCAGCACGCAGGACACGGCCAGCAGCCAGCTCGGCTGGGCGTAGCCCGCGAGCACGAGGATGATCGTGGACAGCACCGGCGCGGCGTAGGAGGCGACGCCGAGCAGCGCGACGTCGCCCTGCTTCATGCCGATGTCCCAGACCACGAAGGCGAGCCCGATCGAGCCGAGCCCGAGGCCGAGCACGCCGGTCCACTCGACCGCCGTCAGCGTCCACAATGTCGTCTCGAAGGCGAGATGGCAGGCGAAGGCGGGGATGGCGCAACCGAGCATGGTGATGCACAGGCTTTCCGAGGGCACGGCGGCGAAGCGGCGCGAGGCCACCGAATAGCTCGCCCAGACGAAGGCGCCGAGCGCCGCCAGCACATGCCCCAGCGCCAGCCCCTGACCCGATCCCAGCCCGCCCGAGATCAGTAGTGCGGTTGCGGCGAGCCCGATCAGCGCACCGATCAGATGCCGGAGCTTCAGCGTGCCGCCGGGCAGCAGCGCCGAGAACAGCACGATCAGCAGCGGCCAGAGATAATGGATCAGGTTGGCCTCGGCAGCCGGCGCCGTCTTCACGGCGGCGTAATAGAGCGCCGTGTCGCCGAAGGGGCCGTAAAGGCCGAGTGCGAAGGAGGCCGGCGTCGGGCGGATGCGCGACAGCTGCCCGCGCGCAGCAGTGATGGCGAGGATCAGGAGCCCGCCGATCACGAAGGTCATGCCGACGAGCTGGAACGGCGGCACCCGCCCGCTCATCGCCGTGAACAGCGCGAGCGTCGACCAGAGCAGGATGGCGAGGGCGCCGATGAGGGTGGCGGTGCGGGAGGTCATGAGGCGGCTGGTCTGCAACACCCGACGAGCGGGCCTTCAGCCTCGATAGCAGTCCAGTCGCCGAAAGCCGATGTCTTTGCGTCGCTGGCGCAGGGATTTGTCGCAGCGCAGCACGGCTGTGGCGCCATGGCCGCCATGATCGGCGCGCCGCCCGGCGGGATTGACCGCGACGGGATGAAGGATCAAGCGTCGCAGCCATGACAACGCTCTCGATGCCGGCCTCCGAGCGCCGCCCCCTGATTCCGATCCTCGTCGCGCTCAGCGTCGCGCATCTGCTGAACGATTTGCTTCAGTCGATGATCCCGGCGCTCTACCCGCTGATCAAAGAGAGCTTCCAGCTCGATTTCGGCCAGATCGGCCTGATCACGCTCGCCTTCCAGGTCACGTCCTCGCTGCTGCAGCCGCTGCTCGGTTTCCTCACCGACAAGCGGCCCTGGCCGCATGCGATGGTCGCCGGCATGGGGGCGACACTGGTCGGTCTGCTGACGCTGGCCTTCGCCACGAGCTACGGCATGGTCCTGCTCGCCGCCGCACTGGTCGGCCTCGGTTCGGCCGTGTTCCACCCCGAAGCGACCCGCATGGCGCGCCACGCGGCGGCCGGCCGCCAGGGGCTGGCGCAGGGCCTGTTCCAGGTCGGCGGCCATGCCGGCTATGCGATCGGTCCGCTGCTGGCGGCGGCCGTCGTGGTGCCGCGCGGGCAGGCGAGCCTGGCCTGGTTCTCGATCGTCGTGCTGGTCGCGATGGTGCTGATGTCCTGGACCGCCTCGCGCTACAGCGCCTTCCGCCGCGCCCAACCCAAGGGCCATGGCGACGAGGTCGCAGGGCACGGCCTGTCGCGCGGGCGCGTACTCTTCGCGATGACGATCCTGATCCTGCTGCTGGTCTCGAAGAACGGCTACAACGCCGCCTTCACCTCCTATTACACCTTCTATCTGATGACCCGCTTCGAGATCACCGTGCAGCTCTCGCAGATCATGCTGTTCCTCTATCTGCTGGTCTCGACCTTCGGCGTCATCATCGGCGGCATGGTGGGAGACCGGATCGGCCGCGACCGGGTGATCTGGCTGTCCATCGTCGGTTCGCTGCCCTTCGCGCTGCTTCTGCCCCATGCTGATCTGTTCTGGACCGGCGTGCTCAGCGTGATCATCAGCTTCGTGATGGCGAGCGCCTTCTCGGCCATCCTGATCTACGCGATCGACCTCGTGCCGCATCGGGTCGGGCTGGTCGGCGGGCTGTTCTACGGTTTGTCCTTCGGGCTTGCCGGCATCGCGGCCGCCGTGCTCGGCGCGGTCGCCGACAAGATCGGCATCGTCGAGGTCTTCCGGATCACCGCCTGGCTGCCGGCGCTGGGGCTGCTCACCTTCCTGCTGCCGAAGACGCGGCGAGGGTAAGACCTCGCGTCATGCTCGGGCTCGACCCGAGCATCTCTCTCAGGAAACAGGCGCCCCTATCGGCATGCGATTCCCGGGTCGCCGCGCTGCGGCGCCCGGGAATGACGCGCGCGGTCCTTCACGCCATGTACTGCCCGCCATTGACGGCGAAGGTCGCCCCCGTCGCGAAGGCGCCTTGCTCGGAGGCGAGGAAGACGACCATGGCTGCAATTTCCTCGGGCTTGCCGAGCCGGCCGACCGGAATGCCGGCGATCACGCGCTGGAGAGCGGCTTCGGGCATGGCGGCGACCATGTCGGTGCCGATATAGCCCGGCGTGATCGCATTGACGGTGATGCCCTTGTTGGCGTTCTCCTGCGCCAGCGCCTTGACGAAGCCGATATCGCCGGCCTTGGCGGCGGAATAGTTGACCTGCCCCATCTGGCCCTTCTGGCCGTTGATCGAGGAGATCACGATGATGCGGCCGAATGAGCGGGCGCGCATGCCCTCGATCACCGGCCGCGTCATGTTGAACAGCGAATCGAGATTGGTGCGGATCACGTCCGACCATTGCTCCTTCGTCATCTTGTGGAAGAAGCCGTCGCGGGTGATGCCGGCGTTGTTGACGAGGATGTCGATGGGCCCGATGTCGGCCTCGACCTTGGCGATGCCGGCCGCACAGGCGTCGTAGTCGCCGACATCCCATTTGAACACTGGGATATTCGTCTCGGCCTGGAACTTGGCGGCCGCCTCGTCATTGCCGGCATAGCTGGCGGCGACCCTGTGGCCGGCCTCCTGCAGGGCCCGGCTGATTGCCGCCCCGATGCCGCGCGTACCCCCCGTGACCAGCGCCACCTTCGTCATGCTCCGTCCCTCCTCATGGCGGCGTGGGCGCCGCGCTTTTCGCGTTTCACAGTGATAGATCACCGTTCCCGCGCCCGACGGACGCGCGGCGATCTATTGGTCCGACAGCTTCAGATCGGGCGCATAGGCGCCGTCGATGTCCTTGATGATGGCCTGGCCGCAGACGACGCGTTGTTCCTTCGCGTCGAAGGTCAGGGTCGGATGCCCGTAGAGCGTCCAGCCCCGGCTCAGCGCCTCCGAGACGCGATGACAGAAGGCGGCGTCATCGGGCCCCGTCAGGTAGCGGTAGAGCGTCGTCTGGCGCGCCATGCCGGTCTCAGCGCTCCAGTGCCATGGCGACGCCCATGCCGCCGCCGATGCAGAGCGTGGCGAGGCCCTTCTTGGCGTCGCGCTTGGCCATCTCGTGCAGCAGCGTCACCAGCACGCGCGCGCCGGACGCGCCGATCGGGTGGCCGATGGCGATCGCGCCGCCATTGACGTTGACGATGTCGGGGTTCCAGCCGAGATCCTTGTTCACCGCCAGCGCCTGCGCCGCGAAGGCCTCGTTGGCCTCGACCAGATCGAGATCGGCGATCGACCAGCCGGCCTTTTCCAGCGCCTTGCGGGTCGCGGGGATCGGGCCCGAGCCCATGATCGCGGGATCGACGCCGGCCGTCGCCCAGGAGGCGATGCGGGCGAGCGGTGTCAGGCCGCGCCGGGCGGCTTCCTTGGCGCTCATCACGACGAGGGCGGCGGCGCCGTCATTGAGGCCAGACGCGTTGCCGGCGGTCACCGTGCCGTCCTTGGAGAAGGCGGGGCGAAGCTTGGCCATGGCCTCGAGCGTGGCGCCGTGGCGGGGATACTCGTCGGTGTCGACGACGATATCGCCCTTGCGGGTCGAGACGGTGAAGGGAACGATCTCGTCCTTGAACTTGCCGGCCTTCTGGGCGGCTTCCGCCTTGTTCTGCGAGCCGACGGCGAAGCGGTCCTGCTCCTCGCGGGTGATCTGCCACTTCGTCGCGACGTTCTCGGCCGTGGTGCCCATGTGGTAGCCGTGGAAGGCGTCCCAGAGCCCGTCCTTGATCATCGTGTCGATGAACTTGGTGTCGCCCATCTTGGTGCCGTTGCGCAGATGCGCGGCATGCTGCGCCATCGACATCGATTCCTGGCCGCCGGCCACGACGATGTCGGCATCGCCATTGGCGATCTGCTGCAGGCCGATGGCGACGGTGCGCAGGCCGGAGCCGCAGAGCTGGTTCAGCCCCCAGGCGGTCTTCTCCGGGGGAATGCCGGCGGCCATCGCGGCCTGGCGGGCGGGGTTCTGGCCCTGACCGGCAGTCAGGATCTGGCCCATGATGACCTCGTCGACCTCGGCCCCTTCGAGCTTGGCGCGGGCCAGCGCTTCCTTGATCGCGGCGGCGCCGAGATCATGGGCTGCCGTGTTGGCGAAGGCGCCGTTGAAGGCGCCGACCGCGGTGCGCGCGGCGCTGACGATCACGATGTCCGTATCGGCCATGGGAGATTTCCTTGCTGATGTCGCGACGGCCGGACCCTGCCGGACGCCCTGTTCGGCAGGCACATTCGAAGCCCGCCGCGCTGCCGTCAAGTCAGCCGAAAGAGATCGACCCGCCATCATCATGGGCGTCGCGATGTTTGAGCTGCCTCAAAGACGGGCAAGGAGTGTCATGCTTTAGTCTTGTTTTTGCGCCGCACGCTCAAAAAACTTGCGGAGGCGGTCGCAGCGGCTAGCATAGCCGGCAGAAACACCGTCAGCCCGGCCGTCGCGCGATCTTCGCGGGAGGGTACGGGCCAACGCGATGCAGGATTCTGATGGCTAGCGACAAAGAACCGACCGTCATCAAGAAATACGCCAACCGCCGTCTCTACCACACCGGCACGAGCTCCTATGTGACGCTCGAGGATCTGGCCGGGCTGGTGCGCGGCGGCGAGGATTTCGTCGTCTATGACGCGAAGTCGGGCGAGGACATCACCCGCTCGGTGCTGGCGCAGATCATCTTCGACGAGGAGGCCAAGGACGGGCAGAATCTGTTGCCCATCGCCTTCCTGCGTCAGCTGATCCGCTTCTACGGGGACAGCATGCAGGCGCTCGTGCCGCGCTATCTCGAATTCTCGATGGACAGCCTGACCAAGGACCAGGGCCAGTTCCGCGACCAGATGACCAAGGCCTTCTCCGGCGGCGCGCTGGGCGGCGGCGCGATGGACGCCATGCAGGCGCAGACGCGCGCCAACATGCAGATGTTCACCGAGGCCTTCCGCCTGTTCAACCCCTTCGCCGCGGCAGCCGCGGCCAAGGCGCAGGAGGACGGCGCTGCGGCCGGCACGGCCAAGGGCGACGATCTCGGCGACCTCAAGCGCGAGCTGAGCGAGATGCGCGACCGGCTGGACAAGCTCGCCAAGACGAAGTGAGGTCGGTTCGACCGTCGGGCTTTATCGCGAGCACGCGGGGGTGTTTTCGGAAACACGTCGTCATCGTGGGCAAGCGGCGAAGCCGCGCCGCCAGGGATCCATCATCGGGCTCCGGCGCGCCCCATGATGGATCCCGGGACGACCTTCGGTCTCCCAGGATGACGCCCGTCAATTCAACGGCACGAACTAGCTGGCGGTGACCCTCGCCGCCGCGCCCGCCACCGGCCGCCGCAGCTCCGCCTTCCCCACCAGATGTCCCTGCAGGTAGGTGACGCCCCAGTCGGCGAGCATGCGGGCCTGGAGTTCGTCGTCGACCCATTCGGCGACGGTCTCGACGCCGAGATGGCTGGCGAGGTCGATCAGGGTGCGGACATAGAAACGGTCGTCGGTCGAGCGGCGCAGGTTCTGGGTGAAGGTGCCGTCGATCTTCAAGACGTCGATCGGGAAGGCGCGCAGATGGCGCAGCGAAGTGTGGCCCGCGCCGAAATCGTCGATGGCGACGCGCGCGCCGCGCTCCTTGATCTGGCCGAGCAGCCGGGCGACCCGGGCCGGGTTGTCGATCGTGGCGGTTTCGGTGATCTCGACGACGAGCCGCTCGGCGATGCCGCGCGCGCTGCTGGTGCAGGCGAGGAAGGCATCGAGCCATTCGGGGTCCGACAGCGAGCGCGGCGAGACGTTGACCGAGAGCGTCAGGGCAGGTTCGGCCGCGAGCAGGCCGACGGCCAGCTCCAGCACGCGGTGGTCGAAGAGGCGCACGAGCCCGCGCCGCTCGAGCATCGGAATCAGTTCGGCCGTGGCGAAGAATGCGCCCTTGTCGCCAAGCGACACCCGCAACAGCGCCTCGTGAAAGGCGACCTCGCGTGACGACGCCCTGACGATCGGCTGCAGCGCCAGTTCGACACGCCGCGCGTTGAGGGCGGCCAGGGCGCTGACGTCGAAGCCCGCGCTGGCGTCGGTGCGCTCGCGGCTCTCCTGACGGCGCGCGATCACGGCCGCGTCGGTCGCGCCGGCCTTGGCGCCGGCGAGCGCGTTCTCGGCGGCCGACAACAGCGAGCCGGCATGGCTGGAGAGATCGGGCGCGACGGCGGCGCCGATCCGCAGGCGCACCAGCGCGATGCCGCGCGCGGTCTCGATGGCGGCCTGGGCCACGGCCTTGCTGAAGCGCCGGGCGGCCGCCTCGACCTGGTTGTGCGGGCAGCCGGTCAGCAGGATGGCGAAGCGATTGCCGGAATAGCGCACCAGATGGTCGCGCCGGCGCGTCACCGAGCGCAGCCGGTCCTGCACCACGCCGATGATCTCGTCGGTCGCCTCATGGCCGAAATCGTCGTTCAGCCGCGCGAGCTCGTCGATCGCCGCGACCAGCACGACGACGCTGCGCTCGGCCGGCAGATGCTCCGACAATGCCGCGCCGAGACGGTCGAGCAGCGCGGACCGGTCACCGAGTTCGCCAGAGGGAGCCAGGAGTTCGTCGGGGCGGACCTGGCGTTCGAGCCTGAGCATGCCGCGCGCGCAGGCGGGGCGGCCATCGGTGCCGGCGAACCAGCGGCCGGCATCCTCGACCCACATGCGGCGGCCGGCGAGATTGGCGGCATAGCGCGTGCGGTAGATGACGCCTTCACCCTGGTCGTGGCCGCCGGAGAAAACCACGGCATCGTAGCGGCTGCGGCCGCTGCCGGGCTCGACCAGGCCGGCAAAACCGAGGCCGCGCGCCATCACCGCATCGGGGATCGCGCCCAGGACATCGGTCGCGTTGGGGCCCCAGGTGAGGGCGTCGCTCTGGATGTCCCAGCTGTAGACGACTTCGCCGATCGAGGAGAGCAGATTGCGCGGGTCTACGCGGCCGTCGTCACGAGCGTTGAAAATCGACGGCACAGGCATCGCTTGGCGGCCTCGATAAGACGGATGCCCGACCGGACGACGCGCGCGGGACGTCCGGTCCGGACGGAACAGGGAAATTGTTTCGAAACGATGCGATGCGCCGCCTTAATACACCGTTAAGTTTGGCCTCCCGATTGCAGTTTTGCCTTCCGACGCAGTTGCTTGCGTATCGGAGTGGAACATGGCCGAATCGGGTTGGCGAGAGCGGGAGAGCGAGCGGATGGCGGCAGGATCGGCCATGCTGCTGCTGCAGGCCGCCGCCAGCAAGGCCGAGATCGGGCCCTTCGCGCGGCGCGAGCGCGAGACGCCGCAGGCCGCTGCCCGGCTCTACCGTGCCGCCGCGATCCGGACATCGTTTTGGGGGATGCCGGGCCGCTGAGGTCAGACAGGCCGTCCGATCCCGCCCTGCCTGCCCGTCGTGCGGGTTCTCACCAACAGAAAAAGCCGGCCTCGCGGCCGGCTTGTTTCGTCAGCGTCCGACGCAAGTCCCCGTTCGGGGCCTCGGTCGAATCAGGCGTCAGTCTTGGCCTTGAGGACCTGGCGGCCGCGATACATGCCCGACTTCAGGTCGACATGGTGCGGGCGGCGCAGTTCGCCGGAGTTCTTGTCTTCGATATAGGTGGGCTGCTTCAGCGCGTCGGCCGAGCGGCGCATGCCACGCTTCGACGGCGACGTCTTTCTCTTCGGAACGGCCATGCTACTTCTCCATCGTGCCGCCGCTCGGAAGCGCTGCCCTGGGGCCACGCCACCGTCACGACGACGGATCAATCTCGTGAGGCGTTGCCCATACACGCTGTGGCGCGGGATGGCTAGTGCTGAATCCCCGTTTTCGGATTTCCGTGCCGCCTGCACGTCACCCTTACCCCGGAACGGCGCAATCGCCCAGCGGTCCCAGCTGCCCGATGCGGCGCTGGATTCGGCCGGTGGCCGCCTGCAGTCCGCGGCTCGGCCGGGCCGGGTTGCGCAGGATCGGGTTGGGCAGGGCGCCCGCCAGCCGCGCGGCCTCGGCGGGGCTGAGCCGCGCGGCCGGCTTGCCGAAATAGCGCTGCGCCGCGGCTTCGGCGCCATAGAGACCCTCGCCCCATTCGGCGACGTTGAGATAGACCTCGATGACCCGCTGCTTCTGCCAGGCGAGGTCGATCGCCAGGGCAAGCGGGATCTCCAGCCCCTTGCGGACATAGGAGCGGCCCGGCCAGAGGAAGACGTTCTTGGCGGTCTGCATGGTCAGCGTCGAGGCGCCGCGCGAGGGGCCGTCCTCATCCTCCAGCACCGCGTTGAGCTCGACCCAGTCGACGCCGGCATGGCTGCAGAAGCGCTGGTCCTCGGCGGCGATCACGGCGCGGATCAGATTCGGCGAGATCTGGTCGAGCGGCACCCATTGCCGCTCGACCGGCTGCAGCGTCAGCCAGCGGCCGAGCATCAGGGTCGAGGGGACCGGTACGAAACGGTAGAGGACGAGCGCGACAACCAGTGCGGCGAGCAGCGACAGGCCCGTCAGCCAGGCAAGGCGCAGCAGACGGGCCGTGAGGCTGCGCCGCGTGGTCGCCCGTTCTGCCGCCATCGCCGTCATTCCCCCTGGCCCCTCGCTGCCGGCCCGCCCCTGGCTTGACGGCTCGGTCGCGCTCCGGCAAGTCCGGCGCGGTCCCACCCTGCCGGTCAGCGAACGCAAGGCCCACAGCATGAGTTCCGCAAAGCCCGATAGGGACCTGCCCGACAGCGACGATCACGGCCTCGCCGCCCGCCTGGCGCATACGGCGAGCGCGATCGAGACCCTTCTCGACGCCCTGCTGACAGACACGGTGCGCGAAGGCGAGATCGCCCGCCCCGCGCGGCTTTTGGCGGCGATGCGCCATGGCGCGCTCGGCGGCGGCAAGCGGCTTCGCCCATTCCTCACCATCGAGACGGCCCGTCTCTTCGGCGTCGCGCCGGCGCAGGCGCTGCGGGCGGGCGCGGCGGTCGAGCTCGTCCACTGCTATTCCCTTGTGCATGACGACCTGCCGGCGATGGACGACGACGACACGCGCCGTGGCCGGCCTACCGTCCACAAGGCCTATGACGAGGCCAGCGCGATCCTGGCCGGCGACACGCTGCTGACGCTCGCCTTCGAGGTGCTGGCCGATCCCGCAACCCATCCGTCGGGCGAGACCCGCGCCGCGCTGGTGCTGGCGCTGGGGCGCGCCTCCGGGCTGGGCGGCATGGCGGGCGGGCAGATGCTCGACCTCGCGGCTGAGGGGCGTTTCGCGGGCGGTGCGGCGGCGTCCCTGTCGGAGGCCGAGATTCGCCGCCTGCAGGCGATGAAGACAGGTGCGCTGCTGGCGGCGAGCGTCGAGATCGGCGCGCTGCTGGGGGGAGCGTCGGCTGAACAGCGCACCGCGCTGGCGGCTTACGGCCGGGCGCTGGGCGCCGCCTTCCAGGTTGCCGACGACATCCTCGATGTCGAGGCCAGCCCCGAGCAGCTCGGCAAGGCGACGGCCAAGGATCAGGACAAGGGCAAGGGCACGCTGGTCCAGGCGCTCGGGCTCGACGCCGCCAAGCGCGAGCGCGACGGCCTCAGCGCGGCGGCCATCGCGGCGCTGTCAGGGTTCGGGCCGGAAGCCGATATGCTGCGCGCAGCGGCGCGGTTTGCGGCCGAGCGGCTGAGTTAGAGGGGGCAGGGGGGCGCTGATCAGTCGCTCACCGGTCAGATGCGCTCGCCACGACCCATCCGAGATCCGGCAGAACGAAAACGATGCGTCTACCGGAGGACTGATAGTAACTGCCTGGTTGACGCAAAGCTTCGGGTATTCCCCGAGGCCAGAACCATGAGCCGCTCTCGCCGCAATTGAGGTTTCCCGGCAGACCATCCGAAAAGAACGATTCAGGGACGGGCGTGGCTTTCCATTCGCCATGGAAGTAAATGGCGCGCGCCGCATGATTTGGTTCGTTGATATCTTGGAAGTATCCGACGCCCTGAGACTTCAGAGCGGCGATGGTGTCTGGTGATAAGCTGAAAGCGAACGCTCCTTGGTAGCTCAGAAAGCGGGAGCAGCTTCCTTCAGCGTAAAGCCAGCCCGTCGATAGTTTTTGCGGCAGAAGATTGCGTTGTTTGGCCCTGCCGACGAGAGAACAGCCCGTCCATGGAATGCCAAACAACAACGCTGCGATGATGACGGCTTTCATGGGCATGACCAAGCGATCCGCTGGCTTGCTGACCCGCTGAACCGCGGCGTCATTCCGGGGCGGGCCGCAGGCCCGAGCCCGGGACCTATGAACGCGAGATTGTCCGGATAGAGCATCTGCCCCACGAGCTTTTATGGTTCGCACCTGTGTTCATGGGTTCCGGGCCCTTCGCTGCGCGAAGTCTCGGAATGACACGGTGACCGATGCGACCGACAGCCGCTGCCCTCAGCGCCAGCGTCCAAACGCATCCGCCAGCGTCTGTCCGCCCGAGACGCCCTTCTCGAAGGTCAGGATGCCGCGCTTGCCCGAGGCGAAGCGGACGGGCACGTCGATCCAGGTCCGGTTCAGGATGAGGTCAAGGTTGCGCTCGACCTCGACGGGCACATTCGAGAGCGCGGCGACGAAGAGGTTTTCGCCCAGCGCCGAATTGATCGCCGACAGCGGCGCGCCGCGCTCGCCTTCCTCGGTCTTGAACTGGGGCACGCCGACCTCGCGCACGGCCTCCGTCGCCGGATCGCCGGTCGAGGTGAAGCGCATGCCGATGATGTGGGAGGCCGGGAAGGCCGTATCGGTGTTGCGGCGGATGGTGAAGTCGAGCGAGAGCCCGATCTCGGTGATGTCGACGGTCGCGCGCACGATGGTCTCGACCGGGCGGCCCTGGCCGACGCTCTCGCTGTCGAGCCGCCAGAAGACGCGCCCGTTGACCGCGCGGGGCGCCTGCGGGCTGTTGGGATCCTCGGTGTAGAGAATCGCCCGCTGCGCGACCGCGATCTCCTGCGAGGATGCGGCGGGGGCATTGCCGGTCGGACGCTGGTTCTGGGCCGGGGCTCCCGGATCGCCGACGCGGTCGTTGATCTTGCCTGCATTGTCGGGCTGGGACGGCTGCCCCGCCGTCTCGACGCGCGGACGCGTGCTTTCCGGCGGCTTGACCTTGTTGACGTAGTAGGCGGCTGCCGCGATGGCCGCGACCGCGATGGCGACGCCGGTCGCGACGACCGCGGTGCGCAGATGCACCGGCTTGACCCGCTTCTCGCGCGGCGGCGCAAGGCGCGGCCGGACGGCCTGCGATTCGGCGGGTTCGCGGACGGCTGCATCGAGGCGCTCGTCCTCGCGCCCTTCGTCCTCTGCACCGAGGTCGCGGGTCTGCGCCGGCGGCCTCGGGGCGGCCCGGGGCGGAGAGGGCGGCTGGATTGGCAGGGGCGCAGGCTGCGGCTCCTCCGGCAGCAGCGGCGCCAGGTCGGGCTCCGGCGGGGCGTCGCCGTAATCGGCCTCGATCCGCGCCACGGCCTCGTCGAGCGACAGCCGCTCGCGCATGATCTCGGCCTCGCCGAGCGGCGGGTCGAGACTGCGGAGCTGGGTCACGAGGGCGGCCCGGGCACGGTCATAGATGGCGTTGCGCGCCGCCGGAGACGTGTCGGGCAACCCGGCGACGGCCCGTGCCAGGATGGGATAGAAGTCGGCCATTGGCCTCACTTGTCTGTCTTGGGTGTCTGCGTCAACCCTTGACGGCCACCCGATGGTTCAGTGGCCGGATCATTTCAAAAGCGCCGCGGACGCTGGTTTTGCCGCGGCGGCATGACTCAGCCTTCGAAAGGATTGTGGACGAGAATCGTGTCGTCGCGCTCGGGGCTGGTCGACAGAACGGCGACGCTCGCGCCAATCAGCTCCTCGATCCGGCGGACATATTTGATGGCCTGCGCCGGAAGATCGGCCCAGGAGCGGGCGCCCGCGGTCGAGCCCTCCCAGCCGGGAATGGTTTCGTAGATCGGCTCGACGCGGGCCTGGTCGCTCTGGCCGGCGGGGAGATGCTCCAGGACCTCGCCGTCGAGCTTGTAGCCGGTGCAGACCTTGATCTCCTCGAAGCCGTCGAGGATGTCGAGCTTGGTCAGGGCGATGCCGTCGATGCCCGAGGTCTTGACCGTCTGGCGCACCAGACAGGCATCGAACCAGCCGCAGCGGCGCTTGCGGCCCGTGACGACGCCGAACTCCTTGCCCTTCTGGCCGATCAGCTCGCCGATCTCGTCGAACAGCTCGGTCGGGAAGGGGCCTTCGCCGACGCGCGTCGTATAGGCCTTGGCGATGCCCAGCACGTAGCCGACCGCCGACGGCCCCATGCCGGAGCCGGTCGCGGCCTGGCCCGCGACGATGTTGGACGAGGTCACGAAGGGGTAGGTGCCGTGGTCGACATCGAGCAGCGCGCCCTGCGCGCCCTCGAACAGGATGCGTTTTCCAGCGCGGCGCTGGGTGTCGAGCAGCGCCCATACCGTGTCGGCATAGGGGAGCACCTGGGGGGCGATCGCCTTGAGCTGGGCCAGAAGTTCGGCTCCGTTCACCTCGTCGATGCCAAGCCCGCGGCGCAGCGCATTGTGATGCGCCAGCAGCCGCTCGATCTTGGCTTCGAGGATCGCGGGATMCTTCAGGTCGATGACSCGGATGGCGCGGCGGCCGACCTTGTCCTCATAGGCCGGGCCGATGCCGCTCTTGGTCGTGCCGCTCTTGCGGCCGACATTGGGGGTCTCGCGGAAATGGTCGA
>NNBT01003122.1_pt1 | contig 18237 bp, 15 predicted proteins | sample 1173831 | NCBI WGS metagenome assembly NNBT01 (sample SAMN07173936, study PRJNA388173) | plant metagenome | isolation source: symbiotic tissue sample KVJ10 | place: Norway: Troms, Kvaloya island | reverse complement strand
TCCTTGAAGCGCCCGTCATAGACCTTGAGGATGGTGTTCTTGGTCGACAGATAGACGGGGTAGTTGCGGTTGAGGCCGTAATTCAACGAGGCGCGGGCGAATTCCTTGATCGACTCGTCGAGATTGTACATCGCCATGGCGATGCCGGAGCCGGGAGCCGAGAAGACCTCGTGCTCGATCGTCTTGCCGTCCTCGCCGACGAACTTGATCGACAGCTTGCCCTTGCCGGGGAATTTGAAGTCGGTGGCGCGATACTGGTCGCCATAGGCATGACGGCCGACGATGATCGGCTGGGTCCAGCCCGGCACCAGGCGCGGCACGTTGGAGCAGATGATCGGCTCGCGGAAGATGACTCCCCCTAAGATGTTGCGGATCGTGCCGTTGGGCGACTTCCACATCTGCTGGAGGTTGAACTCCTTCACGCGGGCTTCGTCCGGCGTGATGGTGGCGCATTTGACGCCGACGCCGTGCTTCTTGATGGCATTGGCGGCGTCGATGGTGACCTGGTCCTTGGTCTTGTCGCGATTCTCGACGGAGAGATCGTAATATTCGAGCGGAATGTCGAGATAGGGGTGGATCAGCTTCGTCTTGATGAGATCCCAGATGATGCGTGTCATCTCATCGCCGTCCAGCTCGACCACCGGATTCGCGACCTTAATTTTTGCCATGGAGCCTGCCTCACACTGCTTTTGGAAGAAAGCGTGCCTATAGCAAGCACATGACGGCTGAGCAAACCCCGTAGATCACACAAGAACGGGGGCGGCGGCGCGGGTGAGGGCGGTCAGAAAGGCGGCCTCAGCCGGGCTCAGCCGGCGCCCGGCGGCATGGGTCAGGAAATGGCCGGCGGTCGAGGGCAATTCGAAGCGCGACAGCATCACCAGGCTCTTGCGGCGGAGCGCCCCGTCGATCAGCGGGCGCGACCCTAGGAGAATGCCGGCGCCGGCCTCGGCGGCGCTCATGGCGGCGATGAAGCTGTCGAAGCGATAGCGCGCCACACCGCGCGGCGGCTCGCCCGACAGCGCGAACCAGTCAGGCCACATTTCGCGCGCGCCATGGACGGCGAGGAGGGGGAGGCGCCGCCAGATGTCGGGCGCCACTTTGCGGCCGGTCCTGAGCGCGGCCGGAGCGGCCACCGGTGTCAGCCTTTCGGTGGTGAGGCGAAAGGCGGTGCGGCCCGGCCAGTCGCCCAGGCCGAAACGGATGTCGAAGACGGCCGTGCTTGCCCCATACTGGTCGGGCGTATGCATGGTGGTGATGTCGATGGCGAGGCCCGCCACCTCGCGCTCCAGGGGGGCGAGCCGGGGCGCCAGCCACAAAGCGGCGAAGGAGATCGGCGACAGGATCGTCAAAGTCGGCCGGCCGCGCCTGCCGAACAGTTCCTGGGTGCTGCGCGCCAGGCCGGCAAAGGCCTGCTGGATATGGGGCAGATAGGCCGAGCCTTCCGGGGTCAGGGTGACGCCGCGCTGCCGGCGGTGGAAAAGTGCTGTGCCGAGCCGGCCTTCGAGCGCCTTGATCTGCTGGCTGACGGCCGCCTGGGTGAGGCCTAGCTCGGCGGCGGCGAGGGTGAAGCTCGCATGCCGGGCGGCGGCTTCGAAGGCTTTCAGCCAGATCAGCGGCGGGGAAAGTTCACGGTCTGTCATAAGCAAAATATAGCCAAAGACTGAATTACCATTGTTTGAATTCTGGCAAGTCCTGCTCGAAGATGCAAGCAGGCTCACCACCCACGGAAACTCAGATGTCCCTCAAGACCGCGACCCTGATCGATGACGGAAACGCCGTTAAGCTCGGCTGGACCAGTGGCGAAACCGCCCGCTTCCATGCGCTGTGGCTGCGCGACAATGCGCCGGACGGCGCCACGCGCAGCGCCAGCAACGGGCAGCGCCTGATCACCTTGCTCGATATCCCGGCGGAGACGAAGCTCGCGAAGGCCGAAATCTCGGCCGCGGGCGATCTCACGGCGACTTTTGCGCCGGAAGGCAAAAGCGTCAGCTATCCGGCGGCGTGGCTCGCCCGGCATGTCTATGACCAGGCGCCGGTGCGGCAGGCCGGCTGGCTGGCGCCCGAGATCGAAACCTGGGATGCGGGCCTTCAGGCGAAGACACCGGTGATCGGGCATGAGCAAGGCAAAACCGACCGCGCCGCATTCGGCCGCTGGCTGGCGGCGATCCGCCGCTTCGGCTTCGGCGTAATGACCGGCGTGCCGCGGCAGAGCGGATCGCTCATCGACGTGGCGGAGATGTTCGGCTTCGTGCGCGAGACGAACTACGGCAAGTGGTTCGAGGTGCGCGCTGAGGTCAATCCCAACAATCTCGCTTATACGAATCTCGGGCTCCAGGCCCATACCGACAATCCCTATCGCGATCCGGTGCCGACGCTGCAATTGCTGTCCTGTCTCGAGAACACGGTCGATGGCGGCGACTCGGTGGTGGTCGACGGCTTTCGCGCGGCCGAGCGGCTGCGCGCGGAAAATCCAAAAGGCTTCGCGCTGCTGACGCGCCATTGCGCGCGGTTCGAATATGCGGGCTCGGCCGGGGTCAAGCTGCAGTCCAAGCGGCCGATGATCGAACTCGGGCCCGATGGCGAAATGATCGCCATCCGTTTCAACAACCGCTCGGCGGCAGCCTTCACCGACATTCCTTATGACGACATGGCCGGCTTCTATGCCGCCTATCGCCGCTTCGCCGAGATCATCGAGGATCCGGCGATGGAGGTAACCTTCAAGCTCAAGCCGGGCGAGCTCTTCATCGTCGACAACACCCGCGTGCTGCATGCGCGCAAATCCTTCTCGAGCTCCGGCATGCGCTGGCTCCAGGGCTGCTACGCCGACAAGGACGGCTTGCTGTCGACGCTCGCCGCGATCGAACATGGGCAGAAGGAGGCGGCGTGATGGGCGAGCTTTCCCTCGACCGGTCCTCGATCGTCGCCTTCATCGCCGACATCTTCGAAAGGCGGGGTGCCGAATCCTATCTGGGCGAACCCGTGACCATGTCGCAGCATATGCTGCAGGGCGCGGTGCTGGCCGAGCGCGCCGGCGCCAGCGATGAGCTCGTCGCCGCGGCACTTCTGCATGATATCGGCCATTACACCAGCGAGTTCGGACCTTATTCGCCGGACGATACCGAGGACAATCATCATGACGAGGCGGGCGCCAAGGTGCTCGAGCATTTCTTCCCGCCGGTGATCACCGAATGCGTGCGCCTCCATGTGGCGGCGAAACGTTATCTCTGCGCCACCGATGCGAGCTATTACGGCAAACTCAGCGTCGCGTCGCGCCATACGCTCGAATTGCAGGGCGGGCCGATGAACGATGCTGAGGTGGCGGCATTCCGGCGCAATCCGTTTTATGAGGAGGCCGTGCGGGTGAGGCTATGGGACGAGGGCGGCAAGGACCCTGACATGGCGACGCCGCCCTTCCGGCATTATGTGCCGGTGCTGCAGCGCGTGGTGGATCGGTATGCGGCGGGGAGGGGGAAGTGACTGACTTTCCCTTCTCCCATGCTCCGCACGGGAGAAGGGGAATCTGGAGCGGGAGTGGAGCGTTACAGCCAGTTCCCCATCAGGATGAAAGCCGACCAGAAATAAGGATGCTGGAAGCCGGGTTCCTCGCTCAACGCGTTGACCGGGGTCTCGATCATCTCATTGGCGGAGCGCGAGGCGGTGAGCACACCTTTGGGCTTGAGCTCGCCCTTCAGCATGGCGATCTGCGCCTTGCGCAAGGCGGTGGCCTTGTCCTCGCCCTCGGCGAGGAAGTGCTTGTAGAACTCCGCCATCAAGAGCGAGGTCGAGCTGTCGGCGATCGGCCACAGAGTGGCGAGGACCGAGGAGGCGCCGCGCTTCTGCACGACGGAGGCGAAGCTTTCGATCTCGGCGCCGGTCTGGTCGACGCCGCCGGCGGTCTCGCAGGCCGACAGAGTGAGGAGGTCGAGATCGGTCAGGCGGAAGCGCTCTTCTTTGCGGAACTCGTCGAGCGAAAGCCGGCGCCCGTCGCCCAAAAGCAGCACTGAATTGCCGGCATCGCCCGGCACCAGACGGAAATGGCTGGCGACATGGAGATAAAGCGGTTTCGACTTCAGCGCCTCGCCCATCGACAGGCTGTTGAAACCCTCGTCCATCAAAGGCTTGCCGGCGAGAAAGCCTTTGGTGTCGGCGCCGTCGAATACCGCCTCGAGCTCCTCGGCGACGCCGGGCAGGGCTGAAAAACCCTCATGCGGCTTGGTGACACCGAAACCCGCCGCCTTGCCGCGCTCGCGCGGCAGCGCCTCGTACCGCGTATTGGCGGCGGTGGTCGACAACGCGATAGCATAGTCCTGGATCAGATAGTGGTCGCCCGAATAAAGGGCAGCCAGCGGCGCGTAGCGCAGCACGCCGCCCAGATTGAACATCAGGACCTCGGCCCCTGACGCCTTGAGCTCCGGCTCGACCGGTTTGATCAGCACGTCATAGAGGCGCTTCAGATGATCACGCGCCTCGGGATCGCGGTTGGCGGTCGCGCTCCAGGCGCGGAAGACGAGCTGTGCCACTTCCTTGCGGCTGACCGGCACCTCCTTGTAAATGCCGGTGCGCTCGGTGGTGAGGAAGATGTGCAGCGCGTCCTCGAGGCTGGCGATCTGCAACTCGACGGCGCGACCCTTCAACGTCTTGAGGCGCTCCTGGGTAGCATCCACCAGATCGAGGTCGAGCTTGTTGACCTCGCGCTCGATATCCCGATTGGCGTTCTCGACCTCGGCGAGCAGGGTGTCGATGGCGGTCTGCTGCTTGCGGAACTGATCGGACAGCGACTGCTCGAGCATTGCGACCAGCGCTTCCTCTTCCTTGGTCAGGCCCTTCTCGGCCTGTTTCTTCTTGAGCGCCTCGATTTCGCTGGCCGCACTGATCGGCGCCTCGACCAGATCCATGATCTTGGCTGAGAGATCGGCCTCGGTAGGGGTGAGCGCGGCGCGACCTTCCACCGCCTGGGCCTCATCGGCATCGCGGCGGACGAAATCGAACAGCTCCTGCTGCTTGATGAGGTCGAGCACCTGCTGGGCTTCCTGCAGGCGGCCGGCGCCGATCAGCATGTTGGCGAGATATTCGTAGAGCTCGCGATAACGCCCGGCGAGGGCGCGCGTCATTTCCGGCGGCAGGTTGCGGTTCTGCGAGCGGATTTCCTGGTTGATGTTGACCGCCATCTTGGCGAAGGCGACGGCGGCGGTGAGATTGCCCTGCTGCTTGAGCACGATCGACAGCGACCAGTAGCTCTGGCGCAGGTCCTCCGGGTCGGCCTGCTTGTTGGCGGTCCTGATGCGCAGCGCCCGGAAGCCGTAGCGCAAGGCTTCGGAATTGAGCGCGATGCGGGCGCTCGAGCTCGCGAGATCACTGTAGACATCGGCCACGCGCCGGTGATTGGGTCCGAATATGTGCTCATAGATCGAGGCCGCCTTGAACAAGGGCGCGCGCGCCTCGGTGAACTTGCCGGTCTCGCGATAAAGCCCGCCGAGCCGGTGATAGGCGGCGGCGACGCGGTTATGGTTCTCGCCATAGAGCGCCGCATAATGGCCGATCGACAGGGTCTGGATCTCGATCGCACGGTCGAGGCAGCCGGCGCGCACCAGAGCGACACTGACATCGTCGAGGACTTCGGGAACGCGCTTGCGCGTGCGCGCCTCATTGCCGAGATAGACGCGGATGGCGGCGCCGAGATCGGTAAGCGCATCCGCACTGCGGCCCATGCTGCGATTGACGGTGCCGGTGAAATGCAGTGCCAGTGCCGTGGTGCGGTGATCGGGCCCGAGCTTCTCCTTGGCGAGCGCCACCGCCTCCTTGGCGAAAGCGAGACCCGTTTCGCGATTGCCGATGCGGGCATGGATGCTGGCGGTGTCGATGAGCAATTCGACCAGATGGGTCGTTTCGGCCGGCAGATTGGCCTCATAGACGGTGCGCGCGGTGCGGAAGGCCTCGAGCGCCGCCTGATACTGCGTCATGTTGAGATCGACCTTGCCGATATTGTGCAGAGCGAGGGCGACCTTCGGGTGGCTCGGACCAACGGCGTCCTCGAAGGACTTGCGGGCGGCGCCATACATGGCGAGGGCGCTCAAGCGGTCGCCATTGTTGGTATAGGTCTGGGCGAGTTCCATCTGGATATCGCCAAGCTCGGTGCCTTTCTTCTTCGGCAACTCGCTCGTGATGCGCATCGCCGTTTCGAGCGCCTTGACGGCGTCCTCATATTGGGCGGCGTCGCGATAGTCGCGGGCGAGCAGGCGATAGGCCTGCGCGGTGCGGGCGGATTTCTCGCCGGACTTCTTGATCATGTCGGCGAGGCGTTTGCGTGCGCCGGCGATCTTGTCTTCCTTGCGCTCGGCCGCCTGGGCGGGATCGGGCGTGCCGGTCACCGGTGTTTTGGGAACCGGGGGCAGCGCCTTGTCGTCGCCCCCGGCGGCCTCGCTGTAGAGGCGGAAGGCGTCGGGGCAGGCGAGCTTCGCGGCTTCGGCTTCGGGAACCACGGTGGGAGCGGATTCGGAGGCTGGGGCAGGCGCGGGGTCCGGGCCTTCAGGGGCCTGGGCGTGAGTGACAGGGCCGAAAAGCAGCGAAAAAAGGGCGAAAACAGCCAGTACCGGAAGGCGCATCAAGGGGAACCTGCAGCTCAAAGCTTTACTTTTCAAAACCCTATGGGAGGCGTGTATATGACGCAAGGTCTGGGCGGCATTTTGACAGGCTTGTGAGCGAGGCGCATCGTCGCCCGCAATGACCCCCGCCGAATCTCCCGAACCACAGTCCCCACCCAAGCAAGCCTCCGTTTTCCGCCATCGCGGATTCCGCAATTTCTGGCTGGCACGGCTCCTGGTGAGCTTCGCCACCCAGATCATCTCGGTCTCGGTCGGCTGGCAGGTCTATGACCTGACGCGCAATCCCCTAGATCTCGGCCTTGTCGGCCTGGCGCAGTTCCTGCCCTCGCTGCTGCTCGTCCTCGTCACCGGCGCGGTGGCGGACCGCTATAACCGGCGCGCCATCACCGCGATCTGCTTAGGCGTAGAGGCCCTGGTCTGCGCCGGGCTCGTGGTCTTCACCTTGAGCGGCATGCGCGACGTCTGGCCGGTTTTTGCGCTCCTTGCTCTGTTCGGCGTGGCGCGCGCCTTCATGGGACCGGCGGCGCAATCGCTGGTGCCCAATCTGGTGCCGCAGGCCGAGCTGTCGACCGCCATCGCCTGGAACTCCTCGTCCTGGCAGATCGCCACGATCACCGGGCCGGTCGCCGGGGGCCTGCTCTACGGCCTGCACGAATATGCGGCCTATGGCGTGGCGCTGACACTTCTCGCCATCGCGGCGGTCCTGGTCGGGCTGATCCCCAAGCCGCCGCAGCGCCAGTCGGGCGAGGCCAAGAGCCTCGCCACTCTGTTCGCCGGCTTCCGCTATGTGTGGTCGGAGAAGATCGTGCTCGGCGCCATCTCGCTCGATCTCTTCGCCGTGCTCCTGGGCGGCGCGATGGCGCTGTTGCCCGTCTATGCGCGCGACATCCTGCAAGCCGGGCCCTGGGGGCTCGGGCTCCTGCGCGCGGCGCCCGGCGTCGGCGCGCTCATCGTCGCCGCCTGGCTTGCCCGCAACACCATCCGCGACCATGCCGGGCTCATCATGTTCATCTTCGTCGGCGGTTTCGGCTTCTTCACCACCTTGTTCGGCGCCTCGACGATGATCTGGCTGTCGGTGCTCGCTTTGGCATTTGCCGGGGCCTGCGACATGATCAGCGTCTATGTGCGCGAGACGCTGATCCAGCTGTGGACGCCCGATGAAGTGCGCGGGCGCGTCAATGCGGTGAACATGGTGTTCATCGGCGCCTCGAACGAGCTCGGCGAATTCCGCGCCGGTATTTCGGCCTTCTTCTTCGGCGCGGTGCCGGCGGTGGTCGCCGGCGGGTTGGGGACGATCGCCGTCGCGGCGCTGTGGGCGATCTGGTTTCCGCAGCTGCGCCTAGTGCGCCGGCTCGACGGTAAAAGGTAACAGAAAGCCACAGTGACAAAGATACGCGCGACAGTTATGGTGTTGTAACGAAGCGGCGATTGCCTCAGCTTGTTCGGAATTAGAATTAATATCTGAAAGCTTGCGCAATGGATGGTTTCGATCCGGTCTTGCTGGCGCGCTGGCAGTTCGCTTTCACTGTCAGTTTCCATATCGTTTTTCCCGCCTTTTCGATCGGGCTCGCCAGCTATCTCGCCGTGCTCGAAGCGTTGTGGCTCACGACCGGGCGCGCCACCTATCTGACGCTCTTCAATTACTGGAAGAAGATCTTCGCCGTCACTTTCGCCATGGGCGTCGTGTCGGGACTGGTGATGAGCTATCAGTTCGGCACCAATTGGAGTGTCTTCTCCGACAAGGCCGGGCCGATCATCGGCCCGCTGATGGGTTATGAGGTGCTCACCGCCTTCTTCCTCGAAGCGGGCTTCCTGGGCGTCATGCTGTTCGGCCTCAACAAGGTGGGGAAGGGCCTGCACTTTGTCGCGACCCTCATGGTCGCGATCGGCACCTTCATATCGGCCTTCTGGATCCTCTCGGCGAACAGCTGGATGCAGACGCCGACCGGCTACACGATCAATGCGGCCGGCCAGTTCGTGCCCGCCGACTGGTGGGCGATCATCTTCAACCCGTCCTTCCCGTATCGCCTCGTGCATATGGTGATCGCCGCCTATCTCACGACGGCACTCGTCGTCGGCGCGGTCGGCGCCTGGCATCTGCTGCGCGATAGAACGAATGACGGGGTCAGGTTGATGTTCTCGATGGCGATGTGGATGCTGGCCGTCGTGGCGCCGGTCCAGATCCTTGCCGGCGACCTGCACGGCCTCAATACGCTTGAACATCAGCCCGCCAAGATCGCCGCGATGGAAGGTCATTTCGAGACGCAGGCCGGCGCGCCATTGATCCTCTTCGGCTGGCCCGACATGGAGGCCGAGAAGACGCTTTACGAGATCGCCATCCCCTCGCTCGGCAGCCTCATTCTCACGCATGAGTGGAACGGCGTGGTGCGCGGCCTGAAGGAATGGCCCAAGGAGGACCGGCCCAATGCGCTCATCGTCTTCTGGTCGTTCCGCATCATGGTGGGGCTCGGCTTCCTGATGTTCGGCCTCGGTCTGTGGTCGCTGTGGGGGCGTTTGCGGAAAAGCCTCTATGATACGAAGGCGCTGCATGTCGCCGCTCTGGTGATGGGACCGACCGGCTTCGTCGCGGTGCTCGCCGGCTGGGTGACGACGGAAGCGGGGCGGCAGCCCTATACGGTCTATGGTCTTTTGCGCACCGCCGATTCAGTGGCGCCGATCGCGGCGCAAGCGGTGGCGGCGTCGCTCATCGCATTCATCGTCGTCTATTTCTTCGTGTTCGGGGCAGGGGTGTTCTATCTGCTGCGCCTGATGAGCAAGCCGCCACATGCGGGCGAGCCCGACAATCCGAGCGATGCGCATCTGCGCTCTGCCGGCATAGTGCCGGCGCCGGCGCTCGAAACCGTGGGCGAGCTCACGATCCATCCGGAGGGACGCCGATGATGCTCGACCTCGCTTTCATCTGGGCCGCCATCATCGCCTTCGCCGTCCTCGCTTATGTGATGATGGACGGCTTCGATCTCGGCATCGGCATCCTGTTTCCGTTCTACAAAGCGGAGGCCGACCGCGACCGCATGATGAATTCGGTGGCGCCGGTATGGGACGGCAACGAGACATGGCTGGTTTTGGGCGGCGGCGGTCTCTTCGCGGTGTTTCCGCTCGCTTACGCCACCATCATGCCGGCGCTGTATGCGCCGATCGTCATCATGCTGCTGGCGCTCGTCTTCCGCGGTGTCGCCTTCGAGTTCCGCTGGCGCACGACACGCGGCAAATTCCTGTGGGACTGGGCCTTCGCGTCGGGCTCGATCGTCGCCACCTTCACGCAAGGCATCGCGCTCGGCACCATCGTGCAGGGCATCCCGATCGCCGATCGCGCCTATGCCGGCGGCTGGTGGACCTGGCTCACGCCGTTCAGCCTGTTCACCGGCCTCGCTCTGGTGGTGGGTTATGCGCTCCTGGGCGCCACCTGGCTCATCCTCAAGACGGACGACAAGCTGCAGGATCGCTCCTATCGTTTCGCGCTGATACTCGGGCCGGCGACGCTGATCCTCATCGGGCTCGTCAGCCTGTGGACGCCGTTCCTCGAGCCGCTTTACATGGAGCGCTGGTTCTCCTGGCCGCGCATGCTCTACACCATCCCGGTGCCGCTGCTCGTCGCGCTCGCCGCCTATGTCATGATCAAGGGCATTCTCAAGCGTGAGGAGCTGACGCCGTTCCTGGCCGCGCTGGCGCTATTCATCCTGTCCTTCGCCGGCATCGGCATCAGCTTCTATCCCTATATCGTGCCGCCGACGCTCACCATCTGGGACGCGGCGGCGCCGCAAGAGAGCCTCGGCTTCCTGCTGGTGGGGGCGGTGGTGCTGGTGCCGATCATCCTGGCCTACACCGCCTATGCCTATTGGGTGTTCCGCGGCAAGGTCGGCAGCGAGGGTTATCATTGATGAAAGAGGGGAGCCAACGGCCGCTCGGGCAACGGCTCCTGTGGTTCGTCCTGCTGTGGGTGGCGGGCCTTCTGGCGGTCGGGGCTGCCGCCATGATAATCAGGCTTTTTCTCGGTCTATAGCGGGCTTTCTTGCCATCGGGCGCGGTTCCCGCCATAAGGGCGGCCGCATTATTTAATCCTCGATTGGGCATCATGGCGAATTCTCTGAAACTGGGTGTGGCAGGTCTCGGAACGGTCGGAACCGGCCTCCTGGACCTCCTGGCGAAGCATGGGGCGCTGGTGGCGCGCCGGGCCGGACGCCCGATCGAGATCACGGCCGTCTCGGCCCGCGACAAGACGAAGAATCGCGGCCACGATCTGAGCAAGCTCGCCTGGTTCGACGATCCGGTGGCGCTCGCCACGTCGGACAAGATCGACGTCTTCGTCGAACTGATGGGCGGCGACGGAGATCCGGCCAAGGCCGCCGTCACGGCCGCCCTCCAGACCGGCAAGCCGGTGGTCACCGCCAACAAGGCGCTGCTCGCTCATCACGGCGCCGGGCTCGCCAAGCTCGCCGACGACAAGGGGATCGCGCTCAATTTCGAAGCTTCCGTCGCGGGCGGCATCCCGATCGTCAAGACGATGCGCGAGGCGCTGGCCGGCAACCAGGCCGCCAAGGTGTTCGGCATCCTCAACGGCACCTGCAACTACATTCTGACCAAGATGGCGCAGGAGGGCCGCAGCTTCGCCGATGTGCTGAAGGAAGCGCAGCAGCTGGGCTACGCCGAGGCCGATCCGACTTTCGATATCGGCGGCTTCGACACGGCGCACAAGCTCGCCATCCTGACCTCGCTCGCTTTCGGCGCGGAAGTGAATGTCGCCGCGATCGAGATCGAAGGCATCGAGGCGGTGACGCTCGCCGATATCCGCAATGCCGACGAGATGGGCTTCAAGATCAAGCTGCTCGGCGTCGCGGTGGCCTCGAGCGAAGGCATCGAGCAGCGCGTGCATCCGACCCTGGTGCCCAAGGGATCACCGGTCGCCGACACCGACGGCGTCTTCAACGCGGTCGTGGTGCATAATGACTTCGCCGGCGATCTGATGCTCGAAGGCCGCGGCGCCGGCTCGCATCCGACCGCTTCCGCCGTGCTCGGCGACATCGTCGATATCGCGCGCGGCAATCTGCGCCCCGCTTTCGGCGTGCCGGCCAAGGAACTGCGCAAATACAAGGCGGCGCCGATGCGCGCCCATGAGGGCGGCTATTACGTGGCGCTCGAGCTCTATGACAAGCCGGGCGCAGTGGCGGCCATCGCCAAGGTGCTGGCGGATGAAAAGATCTCGATCGAGAGCATCGTGCAGCGCGCGCCCGCCAAAGAAGGTGCCATTGCGTCATTCATGCTCGTCACACATAAGACACTCGATTCGTCCATGCGACAGGCCCTGAGCCGGATCGAAAGAGACGGCCATGTCGCCTCGAAACCCCGCACCATCCGTATCGAACGGCTCTGAACACCTGGAGGAAGACTGATGCTCAACCGCATGCTCACCATCGAGATCGCCCGCGTCACCGAAGCGGCGGCCATCGCCGCGGCGCATTGGCGGGGGAGAGGCGATGAGAAGCTGGCGGACCAGGCGGCAGTCGATGCCATGCGCAAGGCGCTCAATGCCATCGTCGAGATGGATGGCCTCGTGGTGATCGGCGAAGGCGAGCGCGACGAAGCGCCGATGCTTTACATCGGCGAGCATGTCGGTGGCGGCAAGAGCTGGCGCATCGACATCGCGCTCGATCCGCTCGAGGGCACGACGCTCTGCGCCAAGGCGATGCCGAACTCGATCGCCTGCGTCGCCATGGCGGAAGGCGGCAGCCTGCTGCACGCGCCCGACACCTATATGGACAAGATCGCCATTGGCGGCGGCTATCCCGACGGCACCGTCGATCTCGACTACACGCCGCAGGAGAATATCGCCCGCCTCGCCAAAGCGAAAAGCGTGCCCGCGGCGCAGATCACCGCCTGCATCCTCGACCGGCCGCGCCATGAGAAGATCATCGCGGGCGTACGCGAGACCGGCGCCTCGGTGCGCCTCATCTCGGACGGCGACGTGGCGGGTGTCATTCACACGGCCGATCCGGAAGAAACCGGCATCGACATCTATATGGGCATCGGCGGCGCGCCGGAAGGCGTGCTGGCGGCGGCGGCCTTGCGCTGCATCGGCGGCCAGATGCAGGGCCGGCTCGTGACCTCGAGCGCCGAGCAGAAGGAACGCGCCCGCAAGATGGGCATCAGCGACTTCAACAAGAAGTTCACGCTCAACGAGATGGCCTCGGGCGACGTCATGTTCGCGGCGACCGGTGTCACCGACGGGTCGCTCCTGCGCGGTGTGCGCTTCGATCGCGAGCATGTGACGACCGAAACGGTGGTGATGCGCTCGGCGACCGGCACGGTGCGCTGGATCAAGAACCGCCGCCGCGCCGACGCGGCGGAGTGAGCAGGGACGCGCTGTAGATTCCATCCCCGCTCAACAGATGTATTTCGAGGCGGGGATGGAGGAACATAGTGACCGAGAACACTGCTGATCTCCGGTGGAAGGCTGTCATCGCGTGGTTTGGGTACAAGCCCAATTTCCACGACTCAGAAATAATGAGCATCGAGCTGAGACGCGCGCCGGAGCCGTCGATCGTGCGCGTCCATGTGTGGCGTACTCTCGATGAGACCGACGCTGCCGGCTATTTCCGACAGGATCGTCATGCCGTCGTGAGCTTTGTCCTCAAGGATATCAAGCAGCTGGAACTACGCGGGTGGAATCACCAGAACGTCCTATCGGCACTCCACATAATTGAAGAGCCGGAGGGAACGGTTCTCGTGCTGGAAGACATCTACGGCGTCGAGGGAGAGTTCGTCGCCCGCGATATTCTGCTGGAAATTGAACCCTATTCGCCGGGCGCCGGAGAGCACTGAGAAACTAAACAGGCAGGTCCAGCACCTCATTCGCGCCGAAGCCCATGGCGGCATAGGCGGCGAGGCTTTCGCTGCCGCGGCCTCTGGCCGAGGTGAGGAAGACGGTGCCGTGGCTGGCCGTGCCGTTTACCCCGGCGCCGTTCATCTTGGCTGAGCGCAAGAGATCGCTGACGCGGCGCGCGATGGCAGGCGCCGGGTCGATATAGGTCACAGGCCAGGGGGCCAGGGCGCGCATCTCGTCGAGCAGCAGCGGATAGTGCGTACAGCCGAGCACCACGACATCGGTCTGCTTGTGGTCGCGCTTGCGGAAGACCGGGGCGATCTCGTGCTTCAGCTCTTCGGGGTCGACGCTCTGGCCTTTCAGCTTCGCCTCGGCGATCTCGGCCAGGCGCTTTGCGCCATGCAGGAACACCTTGCAGTGAAAGGCATAGGTGTGGATCAGCGTCTTGGTATATTCGCGATTGACGGTGCCCGGTGTGGCGAGAACACCGATGAGGCCGGATTTGGTCTGCTCGGCGGCGGGCTTGATGGCGGGCACCGTGCCGACGAAAGGCACCGTGTAACGCTCACGCAGGGCGGCGAGCGCCAGGGTGCTGGCGGTATTGCAGGCGATCACCACGAGATCGGGGCGCGTCTCGTCGATGAGCTTGCCGACCACCGCGACGATCCGTTTTACGAGTTGCGGCTCGTCCCAGGCGCCATAGGGAAAAGCGGCATTATCGGCGGCGTAGATGAGCGTCGCTCCGGGCTCGGCCCGGCGCACCGCCGAGGCGACGGTGAGGCCCCCCATGCCGCTGTCGAAGAGGAGGATGCGGGGCGCTGTCATTCTTCCGTCGTGCCTTTCCGTTTCAAATGCGCGCGGGTGAGCGACGCGACCATGCCCCTGAGCGAACGCACTTCCTGCTCGGTGAGCTCGGCGCGGGCGAAGAGGTTGCGCATGTTGCGGATCATTCCTGGCTTTTTCTCGGCGGTCTTGAAGAAGCCCGCCTGGTCCAATTCAGTCTCAATATGGTGAAAGAATCCATAAAGCTCGTCCTTGGTGGCGGGACGGGTGTCGGGGGTGACGAGGCCGGGGCCGTCGAGCGCCGGGAGCTCGGGCGTCGCCTGGCCGAGAGTGGTCGCCTCGTGCTTGTACCACTCGTAACCGACGAGAAGGACGGCCTGGGCGATGTTGAGGGAGGCGAAGGCCGGATTCACCGGCGCGGTGACGATCATGTCGGCGAGCGAGACTTCATCGTTGTTGAGGCCCCAGCGTTCACGGCCGAAGAGCAATGCCAGCTTCTCGCCGCGCCCGATCCTCAAGCGCATGTCGGTTCCCGCCTGTTCCGGCGTCATGACCTCCTTGATCATGCCGCGCGGCCGCGCCGTCGTGGCAAAGACGTAAGTCATGTCCTTGAGGGCGTCCTCGAGGGTCGCATGGATGGTCGCTTTCTCGATGATCCAGTCGGCGCCCGAGGCGGCCTTGAGGGCCCGCTCATTAGGCCAGCCGTCGCGCGGGTCGACGATGCGCAGCTCATGCAGGCCGAAATTGGCCATGGCGCGGGCGGCGGTGCCTATATTTTCACCAAGCTGGGGGTTGACCAGAATGACGGCCGGGGCCGCTCCCAGCGGAGAAATACGCGTCTTGTCGGTGCCTGCCATGGGCGTCGTCTTAACCTGTTCCGGATACAAAATGCCGGATTTTCCCGGCGCCGATCTGTGATTGCGTGATTTGGATTTTACGTCAATATTGGATTCCGTGACTTCGAGGTGTGCATGAACGACGGTAAGACCACGCAGACCGATTTCCGTCTCGCCGACCCCGCGCAATTCGCGCGGAACATGGCGAAAGTCTTCGAGCAGGCGGCCCAGATCGCCCGCAATCTGGCGGAAACGCCGCCCAACCCGCAGGCCGCCTTCGAGGCCCAGGTCACCCCCGCCGAGCAGGTCATGAAGACGCTGTCGGCCGTCGCCCAATCCTATGCCTCCGACCCGCAGAAGCTGATGGACGCCCAGATGAAGCTGTGGGCGAGCTACGGCGAGCTCTGGCAGTCGGCCTGGCGCAAAGCCCTGGGTGAGGAGGTGGGCCCGGTCGCGGCGCCCGAGCGCGGCGACAAACGGTTCAGCGACAAGGACTGGCAGCAGAACACGATCTTCGATTTCCTCAAGCAGTTCTATCTGCTCTCGGCGCGCTGGGCGGGCGACCTTGTCAAGGATGCCGACGGGATCGACGATCACACGCGCCACAAGGCCCGCTTCTATGTCGACCAGATCACCAATGCGGTGTCGCCGTCCAATTTCGCCTTTACCAATCCGGAAGTGTTGCGCACGACGCTGGCGCGCAACGGCGCCAATCTGATCGAAGGCCTCAAGAATTTCGAGGCCGATCTCAAGGCCGGCCAAGGCCGGCTGCGCATCAAGCAGACCGACCTGTCGGCGTTCGAGCTGGGCAAGAACGTGGCGACGACGCCGGGCAAGGTCGTCTTCCAGAACGACACGTTCCAGCTCATCCAATATTCGCCGACGACCGAGCGCGTCTTCGACATCCCGCTGCTCATCGTGCCGCCGTGGATCAACAAATATTACATCCTCGATCTCAACCCGAAGAAATCCTTTGTGCGCTGGGCGACCGAGCAGGGGCTCACCGTCTTCGTCGTGTCGTGGGTCAATCCGGACGAGAAACACGGCCACAAGACCTTTGCCGACTATATGCGCGACGGCTTCCTCACCGCGCTCGACAAGACGCTCGAAGCGACAGGCGCCCCCAAGGCCAATGTGATCGGCTATTGCGTCGGCGGGTCGCTGGTGGCGGCGTCGCTCGGCTATCTGGCGTCGAAAGGCGACGAGCGGGTCAATTCGGTCACCTTCTTCACCACCCAGGTCGACTTCGAGAAGGCGGGAGACCTCAAGGTCTTCGTCGACACGGAACAGATCGAGTGGGCGGAAGGGCGGATGAAGGACAAGGGCTATCTCGCCGGCCGCCATGTCGCGGATGCCTTCAACATGCTGCGCTCGAACGACCTGATCTGGTCCTATGTGGTCAACAACTACATGCTCGGCAAGGAGCCGATGCCGTTCGATCTCCTCTACTGGAACAGCGATTCGACCCGCATGCCGGCCGGCGTGCACAGCCAGTATCTGCGCGAATGTTATCTCAACAACCGGCTGGCCAAGGCGCAGATGACGCTCGACGGCGTGCGCATCGATCTCAAGAAGGTGAAGCTGCCGATCTACAATCTGGCGGCGCGCGAGGATCATATCGCGCCCTTGCCGTCGGTGTTCCGGCTGGCCGAGAATTTCGGCGGCGAGACGCGGATGGTGGTTTCGGGTTCGGGCCATATCGCCGGCGTCGTCAACCCGCCGGAAGCGCAGAAATACCAGTACTGGACCAATGACAAGGGGGCCGCGACCGTCGAGGAGTGGCTGAAGGGCGCCACCGAACATCCGGGCTCCTGGTGGCCGGACTGGCTCACCTGGATCACGCCCCGGGCGGGCAAGAAGGTGAAGGCCAGGGTTCCGGGAAGCGGCAAATTGCCGGCCCTCGAGGACGCACCTGGCAGCTATGTGCTTGTAAAAGCTGAGTAGTTTCGCCCGATTTGCCCATTTGACAACAATTCGGGGTTGGATTACATCCTGCCCCCAACACGGGGCCACATAAGGCCTCGTGTTTTTGCTTGCCTGCGGACCTGGTTTTCCTTGGCGAAACGAAGGTCCTGTCGGCCGGGTAACCGGCAGGAGGAGGGCTCGCTCAATAACCCGGCGGCTTCCGGCCGCCACCATATTATTTCGAGACTTTGGAGCTACCAAATGACGAAACGCGTGCAAGCCAAGCACAAACTCGACCGGCGTATGGGCCAGAATATCTGGGGCCGCCCCAAGAGCCCGATCAACAAGCGTGAATATGGCCCCGGCCAGCACGGCCAGCGCCGCAAGGGCAAGCTCTCCGACTTCGGCATGCAGCTGCGCGCCAAGCAGAAGCTGAAGGGCTACTACGCCAACATTTCCGAGCGCCAGTTCTTCGGCATCTACTCCGAAGCCGCGCGCATGACCGGCGACACCTCGCAGAATCTCATCGGCCTCCTCGAGCGCCGCCTCGACGCGATCGTCTATCGCGCCAAGTTCGTCTCCACCATGTTCGCCGCGCGCCAGTTCGTGAGCCACGGCCATGTGAAGGTGAATGGCCGCCGCGTCACCATCCCCTCGATGCGCCTCAAGGCCGGCGACGTCATCGAAGTGCGTCAGAAGTCGAAGGAGCTGCCGGTCCTCATCGAAGCGACCCAGCTCGCCGAGCGCGACGTGCCGGACTATGTCGAGACCGATCACAAGGCGATGTCGGCCAAGCTGACCCGCGTTCCGGCTCTCTCGGATGTTCCTTATCCGGTGCAGATGGAGCCGAACCTGGTCGTCGAATATTATTCGCGCTGATCGGTTCCGTTATCGAATTCAGAACGGCGGGGTTTTCCCCGCCGTTTTTGTTTTTGGGGAGGAGCGATTCTCCCTCCGCCGCGCGCAGCGCGGGGAGGGTGGACGCCCGCAGGGCGGACGGGTGGGGTCGCTCCGCCGAAAAGTGCTCATCCATTTGTTCGAACAGGTCGCAGGTGTCCTCTCTGACAGATATGTCTTGTGGAGACACCCCACCCGTCGCGCGTTCCGCGCGCCACCCTCCCCACCTTCGGTGGCGGAGGGAGTAAGACGGAAGGCCACGTCGGCTCAGATCTCCTTCACCAGCAACAGTGCCGTGTCGCCGTCGATGATCAGGCCCCGGGCGGCGCCGCTTTCAGGAACGCGTGCGCAGCTCTGAGTTTGCTCTGGCCGGCGA
>NNBT01003073.1_pt1 | contig 18238 bp, 17 predicted proteins | sample 1173831 | NCBI WGS metagenome assembly NNBT01 (sample SAMN07173936, study PRJNA388173) | plant metagenome | isolation source: symbiotic tissue sample KVJ10 | place: Norway: Troms, Kvaloya island | reverse complement strand
CGCGCGCGCCGCCTTCAGCGAGGCCCTKRGCTTCAACCCGCATCTCGAAGGCGYCAAACGCGCGCTCGAGGAAATCGAAGCCGAAGAGCGGCCGATCTAGCACGTCGGTTCTCGGACCGGCATATCCGCAAAGGCAAATGAGAGCGCCGCGCTTTCGCACGGCGCCCGGGTGTCGTGATCTAGAAGGCCGGCGCCGGCTCGCAGGCGTCGGACGGCGATACCGGCGTCGCGAGATTGTGGACGTCGTTCGCATTCACCTTCACGCGCGGATAGGCGGCGTTCGGCAAGGCCGGACCGAATGTGTAGGCGCCGCTATAGACGGCGCGCACGATCCCGTTGGTGGCGGGGTTGGCGACGTTGACGATGTTGCTGTTGATCACCACCTCGCCGCCATCGGTCGACGCGGCGATCCCCCACAGGCAATTGCGCACGATGTTGCCGGTGACGAGGAGGTCGCGGGTATTGCCGTTGACGCCGAGATTGATGCCGACGAGATCGCAGCACTCGACGACATTGCCGGTGACCGAGGCGTCGCCGCTGACGCTGATCCCCTGTCCCTGGCCCTCAGGTCCGTGACAGTTGCGGACGATGTTGTTGGCGACCGTCGAGAGCCGGCAGCCGGCATTGTTGAAGACGAAATTGGTGACGGTGATGCCATAGCGGCACTGGTTGACGGCGTTGCTGGTGAAGATCGACTGGACCGGATGGCTGCCCGGAACATAGCTGCCGTCCGGCTCCTCGCAATAAAGCGCCGTCTCGCCCAAGGCGTAGCAATCATTGCCGGTGACCGTGACGCCCGAGCAGGAGTTGAAACGTGCCGCCGAAAAGCGGCAGAAGCGGATGGTGTTGTTGCTCACCGTGACATTGTTGGTGAGCCAGCAGGCGATGCCGTTGCCTTCCTGGCCGGTGGAGGAGGGATCGACCACCTCGATGTCGGTGATGAAATTGTCCTCGATGCGCGTGCCGGAGAACTGGCTGTAGAACAAGGACGTGCCGCCGGGACCGGGACGGCTGACAAAGTCCCAATGCATCATCGACACGCCATTGCCTTTGATTGCGCGGATCACGTTGTTCTTGATGAGGAGGCCGGTGCTGCGGTCGGAGGTGATCGCATTGCCGAAGCAGGTATGGATTTCGTTGTCGGTGATGGTGGCGCCTTTGTCCTTGAAGCCCGTTGTCGCGCTGTTGGGCTGGCCATAAGGCCACCAGACGGCGGGGGGCGAGAAGGCTGCCTGGGTGCCGCATTTTTCCAGCCGGATGCCGGCGTCAGAGCTCGCGAAGATCCGGCATTTCTCGATCCTGACGCGACTGGAGAGCAACGCATAGACGGCGGCCCAGGTCACGGTGATCGGTGAAGGGGCGGCCGGATCATAGGAGGCGTCGAAATCGATGCCGCTCACCTCCACGTCCGCGGCGCTTTCGATCTTGAGGATGTGGCTGGCGGATTGGGCGAGCTTGAGGGTCACGGTGCCGGGCACGGCATAGAGGCGCAAGGCCTTCTTGTTGCTGTTCGCCGTCTGCGGCCGGATCTCGAGATTGCTTACAGTATAGATTGTCGGCACGGTAGGGCTCGTCGGCGCCGGGGTGAGATAAAGCGCCCGGCCGTTTTTCATCGCCAGGTTGATGGCGTTCTGGAGATCGGCGCTGGTTCCGCCATTGAACACGATGACGTCGTCGGTCGAGAGGGTGGCCATGTCACAGGCTCCTTGCTGCAAGGGTGGGTGGGAAACGGGTCGGGGCTGCGCGCAGGCGCGTTGCCATGCACGATCACTTCGGATCGATTGCCGACGCTGGAATTTCCCGAATTTCCGTCCGTGATTGCAAGAGGGAAACGCGCACACCTTGCATCGATGGGCTTGGTGCTGACATCACTGTGGCGGCGGCGGACAGGCGCTTGGGGATTTCCCTGTTTCGCGATTTTCGCGAAAGTCCCTGTAAATCCCTGTAGTTCCGCTGATAATCCGCTGTATTTTTACAGCGGATTATCAGGAGGCCGGGCTAGTCGCGATTGAGATAGGCGACGCGCAGCATGTTGGTGGCGCCCGGCGTGCCGAGCGGAACGCCGGCGGTGATGATGATGCGCTCGCCCGGATCGGCGAAGCCCTCGGCCTGCGCGATGTCGCAGGCGCGCGAGACCATGTCGTCGAGATCATGGGCATCGTCGGTGAGCACGCAATGCAGGCCCCAGACGAGGGCGAGGCGGCGGCTCGTGGCGGTGATCGGTGACAGGGCGATGATCGGCACGTCGGGACGTTCGCGCGACATGCGGATGCCGGTCGAGCCCGAGGCGGTGTAGCAGACGATGGCCGACAGGTTGAGCGTCTCGGCGACCTGGCGCGCCGCCGCCGATATGGCATCGGCGCTGGTCGGCTCGGGCTCGCTGCGCTGCGCGGTGATGATGCCGCGATAGAAGGCATCGTTCTCGACCGACCGGGCGATCGCGTCCATGGTGGCGACGGCCTTGTCCGGCCATTTGCCGGTGGCGCTTTCGGCCGAGAGCATGATGGCGTCGGCGCCTTCATAGACGGCGGTGGCGACGTCGGAGACCTCGGCGCGGGTCGGCACCGGCTCGACGATCATCGATTCGAGCATCTGGGTCGCGACCACGACGGGGCGGCCGGCGCGCCGCGCCGCGCGGGTGATCTGCTTCTGGCGGGCCGGCACGGTCTCGAGCGGCAGCTCGACGCCGAGATCGCCGCGCGCCACCATGATGCCGTCGGAAATCTCGAGGATGTCCTGCAGCACGTTGAGCGCCGAGGGCTTCTCGATCTTGGCCATGACGCCGGCGCGCCCGGCGATGAGCTTGCGCGCCTCGGCGACGTCGTCGGGGCGCTGGACGAAGGAGAGCGCGATCCAGTCGACGCCGATATGGGCGGCGAAATCGAGATCGGCGCGGTCCTTTTCGGTCAGAGCCGGGATCGGCAGGATCGTGTCGGGCAGGTTGAGGCCCTTCTTGTCCGACATGACGCCGCCGAAGATCACCCTGGTGGTGATCCGGTCCGGCTTCACATCGGTGATCTCGACGCGCAGGCGCCCGTCATTGACGAGCAGGTTGTCGCCCACCTTGACCGCCGAGAAGATCTCGGGATGGCGCAGATGGACGCGGGTCGCATCGCCGGGCGCCGGGTCGGTGTCGAAGGTGAAGGTCTGGCCGGCGGTGATGCGCACCTCGCCGCCCTGGAAGGTGCCGAGGCGCAGCTTCGGGCCCTGCAGGTCGGCCAGGATGCCGATCGGCCGGTTGAGCTTCTGTTCGACCTGACGGATCGCACCATGCAGCTCCTCGAGCAGCTTGTGCGAGGTGTGGCTCATGTTGATGCGGAAAACGTCGGCGCCGGCGAGAAACAGCTTCTCGATCATCTCCGGGCTGGAGGAGGCAGGCCCGAGAGTGGCGATCACCTTGACGCTACGATTGCGTCTCACTGGGGTTGCGCGCCGCCGCTGGTGCTCGTCTTCTCGCCGGAAAGTGAGATTGTCCAATCGGCTTCCTCTTTGGTGTCGACCTCGAAGAAGCCGGTCTTGTTGTAGCCGCGGTTGGTGCAGTCATCGATGCCGCGAATGGTGAAGATCTTGTCCCGGGTGCACATCATCGACTTGCCGCCCCAGGAGCCGCCTTTGTCATAGTCGACGGCGAATATGTAGTAATAGCGGGCGATGAGGGCACCCTTGAGCAGGGTCTCGCAGCCATTGGCGCCGATGTTCCACCAGCCCTCCGACGCCCAGCCGTCCTTGTCCTTGTAGCCGAGCGCCACGCCGACGCGGCTCTCGGTCTTGTTGCAAAGCTTGAGATCGGCCTTGGCGCTCCCCGCCATGAAGGCGAGAGCCAAGACCGCCGTAGCCAATATTGCCGAAAATTGTGCCATCCGTCCCCTGGACCCCGGTGATACTAGCGAATCGATCATAACATTCCCTGTCAAAGAACAAGCGTCAACAGGCGGGCCTAGGGCGAGCCAAGTTGTGCCACGACCAGTCCTGCCGTCAAGTTTGGCAAGATGATGACTGGCCGAATGGGACCCCCTATAAAACCTCGAATGTTTGAAACAAGCCTTAATGATAGTTTTGCGCGAATTGACGGGAATTTGAAGCGGGGAATGATCCTTCTCGCCGACCATGCCCGCAATACGATTCCCCCCGAATATGGCGCCCTGGGGCTGCCGCCGGAGCAGTTCGAGCGCCATATCGCCTATGACATCGGCGTCGAGGCGGTGACCAGGGGGCTCGCCCGGGCGCTCGATTGCCCGGCCCTGATGGCGACCTATTCGCGCCTCCTCATCGATCCCAATCGCGGGGCCGACGATCCGACCCTCATCATGCGGGTCTCGGACGGCGCCATCGTGCCCGGCAACGCCCTGGTCGATGAGGCCGAGCGGGAGCGGCGCATCGCCCGGTTTCACCGGCCCTATCACGGCGCCATCACCGCCGAGATCGAGCGGGCGCAGGCGCTGGGGCGGGACCCGGTGCTGGTGTCCATCCATAGCTTCACGCCCCACTGGAAGGGTATCGCGCGGCCTTGGCATGTGGGGGTCCTGTGGGATACCGACCGGCGCTTCGCCGGGCATCTCCTGGACGCTTTCCGGGCTTCTGGCGACCTCTGCGTGGGGGACAATGAGCCCTATTCCGGCGCGCTCGAGGGCGACACCCTATATACCCATGGAACCAGCAGGGGTTTGCCGCACGGCCTCATCGAAATCCGCCAGGATCTGATCGCCCGGCAATCAGGTGTGGATGAGTGGATATCGCGGCTGGCGCCCATCCTCGAAGCGTATATGAAAGGTGGCTCATGACGATCGACCCGAAGACCCAGACCGAGCTCGAAGCCGCGGTGTTCCGCCGGCTTGTCGAGCATTTGCGCGGGCGCAGTGATGTCCAGAATATCGATCTGATGAATCTGGCGGGATTCTGCCGGAACTGCCTGTCGAACTGGTATGAGGAGGCGGCCAAGGCGAAGGGCCTCGAGGTCGCGCGTGATGACGCGCGCGAACGTGTCTATGGCATGCCCTACGCCGACTGGAAGGCCAAATACCAGCGCGAGGCGAGCCCGGCCCAGGACGCGGCCTTCAAGTCAACCCACAAGCACTAGATCAGCTCAGGACCACCCTCCATGGACGCCAAGACCAGTTTCGCCCAAGGCCAGCTCAAGAGCATCGTCGAGCGTATCGAAAGGCTCGAAGAGGACAAGAAGGCCATCGCGGGCGACATCAAGGAAGTCTATGCCGAGGCCAAAGGCAACGGGTTCGACACCAAGATCTTGCGTAAGGTCATATCGCTGCGCAAGAAGGACCGGCACGAGCGCGAGGAGGAAGAGGCGATCCTCGACCTCTATATGAACGCTCTCGGCATGCTGCCGGCGGAAGAAGCGGCGTAACCCGAAATATATTTTTGCGCGGCCGGAACCAACCGGCGCGCTTTGCGTTCGGCCATGTGGAGCGGGCGCGACGAGACGGCCGGTATCGCACAAGCCCGCCCTGTCACAGTGGAGGGCACGACTATGACGCATTACCAGCCGGCGAGCCGACCCCCTATTCAGAAAGCTCAAGTTGTCGAGATGCTGCTGCGCATGGTGGGCGGCGGCTTGACCGTCGGTCTGCTGATCGTGCTGCCGGCGCTCAAGATCCTGGGCGTCGCCTGAGCCTTGGACAAGCGGGCGACCCTGATCCTCGAACGGGCGCAAGAGCTGTACCGGCGCGATCATCCTGGTCTGCCATGGCCGGCCGCTGCCGGCCAGGACGATCATGCCGTCCTCCAGGGACGTTATCTTGCTTTGGCCGAGGATCTGCTTCTGAAGGAAGGCGTGATCGAATCGGTCGATCAGAGCTGACCCAAAGCGCCTGAAGGTTTTCTCAAACCGCGGCGCGATGTGAAGTCATTCTGCGGTCGCTGCGAAGCGCCGGAGCCTCCAATACCGACCCTGTTGCATCAAGAACACGATCGCGTCGCAATGCGCGGCGGGCGGTCCCTGGTCGATTGACCGGCCCGGTTTCGCGCGCTTATCTCTGCGTCAATCAGGCTGCTTTTTTGAATCTTACCCTGGTCCCAGCCCAGGGTAGGTGACCGGAGAGTGGGCGATACATGCTCAAGCCTCTCTCGACAGCAGGTACGTGTCTGCTCTCCGGTTTTCACTCAAATTCGAAGTTGTACGGAAGCGGCCGGCCGCTCAGTTGCCGTCGGTGACGTCTTCGATGAACTGACCGAGGGTCTGACGCTTCTTCTGCATCACGACCGGCTCGTTCATCAGCATGCTGCCCTTGGTCGAGCGATTGACCTCGAGCATGTCGCCTTTGCCGCTCGTCACGGTCTGCAGCGACGGCATGACGGCGGGCGTCGCGGCATTGGCCTGCGCCACCATCAAGGTCGAGGACGACGAGAGCTGCGGTGCGGCCATCTCGGCGATGGTCTCGCTGTCATCCGGCACCACTTCCTGCGGCGCGCCGTCGCGGCGGATCGCCTGGTCGGGGCTGAAGGTCAGCTGCTTGGGCCACCAGAAGAGATCGTCATTGCCGGCGGAAGCGGCGAGCGGACGGATCAACGGGACATCTTCCGCGGTGCCGTCACGCAGCGAGTCGGCGAAGCTGCCCTTGGCGGAGACATTGGCGGTCTGGGTGACGTCGGGCTCCTCGACCATCGACTCGGCACCGGTCACAGGACCCAGATTGTCGTTATAGATGCGCGACTTGAAGTTGGTGTCGACGCCCTTCGGCGGGGCGGAGGCCGGCTCGATCTGCATGTTGGCGGCAGCCATCATCAGGACTTCGATGGGCTTCGGCCGCGGCAGCGGCACCGGATAGGCCTCGACCACCTCGACCGGGCGCTGGACCACCGGCTTGGCGCGCGGCGTCGGGGCCGGGCTCTTGGCTTCTGGCTCCACCGCGGCGACGGTCGCTTCGGCGCCGCCGGCATCCTCGTCATCCTCACCGCCATAACTGTTGGCGATCGAGGCCAGCTTCGCCTTCATGGCGCCGTGATCAGGCTGCGACTCGGAGGTCGCGACCATGACCTGATCCTGGGCGTTGCGGCGGGCGCCGACGGTCTTGCGGTAGTCGCGGAAAATCTTGGCCAGCTGGCTCGGCGACACGCGCGGCCACATCCGGACCTTGCCGGAATCGACGTGTACGAAGCCGTACTGGCCGGACGTCGGATAATAGCCGACGCCGCCGACCTGGCGGACGAGCGCGCTGTTGCGGACTCTTTGGGTCGGAACGTCGGGGAAATAGATGTCGATGGCCTTGCCGACCATGTGCTGGCTCTTCTTCGCCACATTGCGGCCGATGCGCTTCAGGAAGGCATTGGTCTTGGGCGAACGGAAGCCGGAAACGATATGGACCGGGCGGGTGGAGCCGAGGTCGGCATGCAGCTCCCAGACCAGATCGATGGTCTTGGGGTCGATGCGGATGACTTCGTTCCGGCGCCAGTCGCGCAGGATGTAATTGAGCTTTTCCATCGCCGAGGGAATGTAGCGCCCATTCACCTTGTAGGTGACGGTCAGGCTTTCCTTGGTGTGAGTCTGGTAGAGGGAGAGGGTGCGCGTCTCGCCGGCGGCGGTCGCTTCGCCATTGCTGAATCCGAACCACAGCCCGGCGGCAAGGGTGCCGGCCAAAAATGTCGAGAAAGCAATCCGTTTTGCGCGCGAGGTCAATGATCCACGGTGTCCGTTTTCAGCGGCCAGGAAACCCATACTCACTTTTAGACCGGCTGAACCCCGGTTCCCCTAGTTAGTGTCCCGAAAACAATGGTCACCCGTCCCAGAAAACGGATTACACCAGTTCCATGCTTGCGACAAGAATACGGCTACTCTTAGGCAATATGCCTGTCGATAGGTAACCTAAATCACTATCATTAACAGGGGCTTAAGCAATAAAGACAGGCTGACTCTGGGGCAGTCCTCAAGGTCACCTTGCCGCCACAGCGGTGGCGGAGAAGGCGGTTTCCATGCGCTGGTCGCGGCCATAGACGTCGTCATAATAGACGATTCTGCCATTCTGGTCGGGCCAGGCGGTGAAATAGGTCAGGTGAACCTTGATCTCGTCCCTGACCTTGGCGCTCTGGCTGATGCCGCTGTCGATGCGCTTGGCGACTTCCGCCGCATCGAGCTTGAGCAGCGTTTCGGCGAAAATACGGGGATTTTCCACGCGCACGCAGCCGTGGCTGAAGGCGCGGGTCGAGCGCTCGAAAAGCGAGCGCGCCGGCGTGTCGTGGAAATAGATGCTGTGTGAATTGGGGAACAGGAATTTCACTTCACCCAGCGCATTGTCGTCGCTCGGCGGCTGCTGGATGGAATAGGGGACGCCCTTTCGGTAGGCCGACCAGTTGACCGAGCTCGAGCGCACGATCTGGCCGCTCCTGGTCACCACCCGATAGCCGAGCCGGTCGAGATAGGACGGATCACGCCGCAGGATCGGCAGCATCTCGTTCTTGATGATCGAGGGCGGCACACCCCAGGACGGATTGAACACCACCGTTTCCATGCGGTCGTGGAAGGCCACCGTCTGGGTGTTGGGCTTGCCGATGATGACCTTGGTGCGCCACACCTCGCGGCCATTGTCGACAACCTCGAGCTGATAGGCGGCCTGGTTCACGAAGATATATCTGTCGCCGAGCGATTTCGGCAGCCAGCGCAGGCGCTCCATGTTGTAGCCGAGCTTGGCGACCATGCGTTCTTCGCTGCGTCCGTTGAGAGCGTTGATCGTCGCCTGATCGAGGCCGCCGGTGGCCTTGATCTGGGCCTCGGTCTGGAATGTCTTGAGCGCCGCAGAAACTTGCGGGTCGAGAACCTCTTCACCGCTTTGCTCGCCGCTTTCCATCGCGGCCGGGGTGATTTCCGCTTCGGTGCCCGCGACATTGAGATAGCCGAGCCGCTCGAGATGGTGGCGCAGGAGAACGATGCGCGGATCCTTCTCGCCGGGCTTCACCCGGCGTCCGAGCGGAATGGTCTCGCTCTCCGCCCCATGAAGCTGAGCCCGCTTCTGGGCGAGCTCGCTCTTGAAGAGGGCATAGGCCGGATGCTTGGGCTGAAGGCCTTTCAGATATTCGACCGGGAAGGGACTCCAGGCCAGGACCTTGATGGCGGTGGCGGGAGCCACCGGATCCGGAGTGATGTCGTTATATTTGGTCAGGCGGTTGGGGATGATCCGGCCGCCCGAGGCATGGCGGGCATATTTGAGCGCCATAGCGGTGAGGCCCAGATCGAGCCTGGCCAGATGGACCATGTCGCCCTTGAACGAGGCGGGGCTGTCGCTGAAGGCGCCGAGCGCGGGCGGCAGGTAGTCGGACGGCTCCATTGCCTCGTCGGCGCTCTTCGCCAGGAGATCGAGCATGTCCTGGCCGCGCTGGTCGAGGCCTTCGGCCGTCGTCCACAGGGGCTTGAAGCCGTTGCTCCGATAGAGCTCGATGATCGCCGACTTTTCCTCGCGGGTTACGCGCGCCGCGGCCTCGCGGCTCTGCAATTCTCGGTAAACGGCCTGGGCCAGCGGGTCAGTGGGCTCGGTTTCGGTAAAGCTGTCGGCGCGCAGGGCCTCGAGCTTTTCCGGCTGGTAGACCAAAGGCGGCTCGGGCTTGTCAGCCTCGATCAAGGGGGCGTTCTGGATGCGCGGGCCGGGCTCGCGGTTGCGCCGCAGCTCGTTGCGGCGTTCCTCGCGCTTGCGCTTGAAATAGTCGAAAATGGAGCCTGACTTCTGGGCCCGGCTGGGCGAGTGGGTGTCGCGCTCGGCAAAGGCCTCCGGTGCCGTCAGAGCCAAAACCAGTAAAAGCGCAGAGGTGCCCGCCAATCCCCGCCGCAGCCGCATTATCGGTATACTCCCATGAGTTACTACCTTAGCTAACCGGGGCTTCATGGCAATTCAACGGTCAGAGCTTCCCTTGGTTGCATTAAACCAGGACTGTCACGTTTTTGCCGCAGCCCCGGGCCGGTCAGGCAGTCGACCGGCCATTTTCGCCGTCCTCGAGGCCGAGGTCGCGCATCTTGCGGTAGAGGGTGGAGCGGCCGATGCCCAATTTACGTGCAACTTCCGACATTTGGCCGCGATAGCGATGAAGCGCGAGGCGAATCATGTCGGCCTCGATCTCCTCCAGCTTGCGGATATGGCCGCCATCGGTAACGGCGGGGATACCGATCGCCATGCCGTCCGAGATGACCGAGCCGGTCGAGCGTGAGGGGCCGGGCCCAACGGGCGTCGGCGCCGGGGTCGCCGGCAGTTCCGGGATTTTCACCTCATAACCTTCGACGAGCGAGGCGATCTGCGGGAAATCCTGGATTTCGAGGGTGTCGCCCTCGCACAGGACGATGGCGCGGAACACCGTGTTCTCGAGCTGGCGGACATTGCCCGGCCAGCTATAGAGCTGCAGCATCCCCAGTGCCTTGGGCTCGATGCCGTGAACCTTGCGGCCTTCTTCGGCGGCGAAACGGGTGATGAAGTGGTTGACGAGGGCCGGGATGTCGTCCTTGCGGTCCTTGAGCGGCGGCACCATGACCGGGAAGACGTTCAGGCGGTAATAGAGATCCTCGCGGAACTCGCCGGCCTTGACCATCTCGATCATGTTGCGGTTGGTGGCCGAGATCAGCCTTATGTTGATCTTCGTGGGCTTGCGCGATCCGACCGGATCGATCTCGCCTTCCTGGATGGCGCGCAGCAGCTTCACCTGCATGTCCAGCGGCAGTTCGGCCACTTCGTCGAGGAACAGTGTACCGCCATCGGCCTCCTGGAACTTGCCGATATGCTTGGCGGTGGCGCCGGTGAAGGAGCCCTTCTCATGGCCGAACAGGATGCTTTCGACCAGGTTTTCCGGAATGGCGCCGCAATTGACGGCGACGAAGTTGCGGCCGCGCCGCTCGCTTTCGCCGTGAATGGCGCGGGCGATGATCTCCTTGCCGACGCCGGACTGGCCTTCGATCAGGATCGGGATGTTGGATTGGGCGCCGCGCCGGCCGAGCCGGATGACGCCCGCCATGCCGGCGGAAGAGGCGATGAGATCGTCGAAGGTCAAGGCGCCGCCGACCTTCTTGTTGAGGCGCTTGACCTCCTCGGTCAGCGCATTGACCTTGAGCAGGTTCTGCACCGAAACGCGCAGGCGCTCGGGCGAAATCGGCTTGACCACGAAATCATCGGCGCCGGCGCGCATCGCCTTGATCACCGTCTCGATCGAGCCTTGTGCCGTCTGCACGATCACCGGAATGTGGCCGCGCACGCCGTTCATGCGCTCGAGGAACTCGAGCCCGTCCATGCCCGGCATCATGAGGTCGAGGATGACGAGCTCGATCTGGCCGCCCGCCTGGCCGGCCAATATGTCGAGCCCCTTGGCGCCGCTGTCGGCGCTCAACGCTTCGAAACCGAAGCGTTTCATCATCTCTTCCAGGATACGCCGCTGGGCCGGATCGTCTTCAACTATAAGTACGCGCGCTGTCATGCTTGACCGACACCACTCAGATTATATGGCCGTTCGGGGCAAAAGCCGTCTTGGGATGCGCACCGCCCAGCTGCATCCCGGCCTTCCCCCGTCTCACGGTCGACTGTGACAAAGAAGGGTAAAGGGCAAATTAAGGACATGGTGAGAATGGGGACACTTGCCCGCGCTGTCCAGTGCCATCGGAATGTCGCCTTGCGTCATGCGAGGCGCGCCGCCTTATTGCCGCAGTCACATCCATGGGCCATATGAGCAGCAAAGCAATCGAACGGATGGATCATGGACACCGCCGCCAAGACACTGGGCCCCTTGCCCGAATGGAACCTCGCCGATCTCTATGCATCGCCCGAGGATCCCGCTTTCGCCGCCGACATGCGGCGCGGCGAGGAAGACGCGAAGGCCTTCGCCGAGACCTACAAGGGCAAGCTCGCGGGGCTCGCCGGCGGCGATCTGGCCAAGGCCATCAAGGCCTATGAAGCCCTGAGCGATCTGCTTGGCCGCGCCGGCTCCTATGCGCAGCTCTATTATGTCGGCGACACGACGGATCCGGCGCGGGCGAAATTCTACGGCGATACGAGCGCCAGGCTCACCAATATCTCGACCGTGCTCCTGTTCTTCGAGCTCGAACTCAACAAGATCACCGATGACGACCTGGCCGAGAAGCTCAAAACTCCGGCGCTGGCGCACTATCGGCCGTGGATCGACAATCTGCGCATGGAGAAGCCCTATCAGCTCGACGACAAGATCGAGGAGCTCTTCCTCGAAAAGTCGCAGACGGGTTATTCGGCCTGGAACCGGCTCTTCGACGAAAGCCTCGCCGAGATGCGCTTCACCGTCGATGGCGAGGAGCTGTCGCTCGAGCCGACGCTGACGCTGATGATGCATCCGGACGAGGCGAAGCGCAAAGCGGGCTCGGAAGCGCTGGCGCAGACCTTCAAGAAGAATCTCCGGCTCTTCACCCACATCACCAACACGCTCGCCAAGGACAAGGAAATTTCCGACCGTTGGCGCGGCTTCAAGGATATCGCCGATGCGCGGCATCTGTCGAACCGCGTCGAGCCGGAAGTCGTCGCCGCGCTCGTCGAGGCCGTGCGCGCCGCCTATCCGCGCCTGTCGCATCGCTACTACAAGATGAAGGCGAAATGGCTCGGCAAGGAGAAGCTCGATCACTGGGACCGCAATGCGCCCTTGCCGCAAGAGGATACGCGCGAGGTCGCCTGGGAAGACGCCAAGGCGACCGTGCTCGACGCCTACAAGGGTTTCGCGCCGGAAATGGCGGAGATCGCCGGCCGCTTCTTCGACAAGAAGTGGATCGATGCGCCGTCGCGGCCCGGCAAGACGTCAGGCGCCTTCGCGCATCCGACGGTGCCGTCGGCGCATCCTTACGTGCTCCTCAACTACCTGGGCAAGACGCGCGACGTGATGACGCTCGCGCATGAGCTCGGCCACGGCGTGCATCAGGTGCTCGCCGCCGATCAGGGCGCGCTCATGGCGCAGACACCGCTGACGCTCGCCGAAACGGCGTCCGTCTTCGGTGAGATGCTGACCTTCCAGGCGCTGCTCAGGCAGGCGAGCGATCCCAAGAAGCGCAAGGCCATGCTCGCCCAGAAGGTCGAGGACATGCTCAATACGGTCGTGCGCCAGATCGCCTTCTATACATTCGAGCGCAAGATCCACACGGCACGCAAGGAAGGCGAGCTCACCGCCGACCAGATCAACGCGCTGTGGCTCGAGGTGCAGGGCGAAAGCCTGGGCTCGGGCATCGCCTTCTCGGAAGGCTACGAGACATTCTGGGTCTATATCTCGCATTTCATCCATTCGCCCTTCTATGTCTATGCCTATGCCTTCGGCGATTGCCTGGTGAATTCGCTTTATGCGCGCTACCAGGAAAGCTCGGAGGGCTTCCAGGCGAAGTACTTCGCGATGCTGAAAGCCGGCGGCACGCAACATCACACGGATCTCTTGAAGCCCTTCGGCCTCGATGCGAGCGATCCCGCCTTCTGGCAGAAGGGGCTCAAGGTCATCGAAGGCTTCATCGATGAGCTCGAGGCGATGGAGACCGCATAGAAGCGAGACACTCAGGTGGCGGACGACGAGAATAGCCTGACCGGTCGACTGCTCCGCTACGCCAATGTCGGAACGGGGGTGGGGAGCGCCGTGGCGCGCATCGCCGCCGGCCGGCTGCTCGGCGGCGAGCGCGGCTCTTCGGCGGAAGGCCAGCTTCTCGCCGAAGCGCTCGGCAATCTCAAAGGTCCGCTGATGAAGGTGGCGCAGTTGCTCGCCACCATTCCCGACGCGCTGCCGGCGGCCTATGCCGTCGAGCTGGCGCAGCTCCAGTCGCAGGCGCCGGCGATGGGCTGGGCCTTCGTCAAGCGGCGCATGGCGGCCGAGCTCGGGCCCGACTGGCGCACGCGCTTCGCCGATTTCACGCATGAGGCGGCGCATGCGGCATCCCTCGGCCAGGTCCATCGCGCGTCATCGCATGACGGCCGGCCGCTCGCCTGCAAGCTGCAATATCCCGACATGGATTCGGCGGTCGAGGCCGATCTCAAGCAGCTCAACATCATCTTCGCGCTGCATCGGCGCATGTCGCCGGTGATCGACACCAGCGAGATCGGTGAGGAGATCGCGGCGCGTCTGCGTGAGGAGCTCGATTATGGACGCGAGGCGAAGCATATCCGGCTCTATACGGAGATCCTCAAGGGCCATCCGACCATCCACGTACCGGAGGTCGAGCCGCAATTGTCGACCCGTCGGCTCATCACCATGGGTTGGCTCGAAGGGCGCAAACTGCTCGAGTTCAAGGAGCATGATCTCGACACGCGCAATCTGCTCGCCCGGCATCTGTTCGAGGCGTGGTGGATGCCGTTCTGCGGCCATGGCGTGATCCATGGCGATCCGCATCTCGGCAATTATTCGGCGGCCTTCGATCAAACGGGCAGGCCCAACGGCCTCAACCTCCTCGATTACGGCTGCATCCGCATCTTCCCGCCGCGCTTCGTCCAGGGGGTCGTCGATCTTTATTACGGCCTTCGCACCGATGACCGGGCCCGAATCGTGCACGCCTATGAGACCTGGGGCTTCCAGAATCTCAGCAACGAGCTGATCGACATCCTCAATATCTGGGCGCGTTTCATCTACGGCCCCCTGATGGAGGACCGGGTGCGGGCCATCGCCGACGGCGTGTCGCCCGCCGAATATGGCCGCCGCCAGGCCTTCACCGTGCATCAGGCGCTGAAGGAGAAGGGGCCGGTCAAGGTGCCGCGCGAATTCGTGTTCATGGACCGCGCCGCGATCGGCCTCGGCGGGGTGTTCATCCACCTGCGCGCCGAGCTCAACTTCTATCGGCTGTTCAACGAGGCGCTGGAAGGCTTCAGCATCGAAAACGTCGCGGCGCGGCAGGCGGCGGCGCTCGACGTCGCGGGGCTCGGCGAAGCTTGAAAGCGGCCTTGGTGCCGGCCGGCTCAGGGGCCTCATGGGACTCATCGCCGCGCCGGGCCTCAGTTCTTGCGGCGGGTAAGGCTCTAGGCTAGGTAAGTCTCCTCAGATTCCAAGGTTTTGAGGGGATTTCCGACATGGCGGAGCAATCAGTCGACCACCACATGGATATGGATGCGCATCGCAGGACCTATAGCGCCTTCATCCGCGGCTCGGTGGCGCTCAGCATCATCTGTGGCTTCGTGCTGGTCGCGCTCGCCTGCTTCGCCTTCGGCAAGTCCTTGAATGTATTCATCGGTTTCGCCGGCCTGATCATCGGCTGCATCGCGGTTCTCATCGATGCGCGCTCGGGCTCGGAGCGCTGGCTGTTGTCGGCCGGCGTCCTCGTGCTTTTCGGACTGATCACCGCCGTCAACGTCGGCTAGGACCCCCGACATATGAAGATCGCGGTCTCAGCCGAAACTTACCCGGGCGAGAGCCGCGTTGCGGCGACGCCCGACACCATCAAGGCCTTCATCAAGAAGGGCTTCGACGTCGCCGTCGAGGCAGGGGCGGGCAAGGGCGCCTTCATTTCGGATGACGCCTTCGCCGGCGCCGGCGCCAAGATCGGCAATGGCGAGGCGGCGCTCAAGGACGCCGACATTCTGCTCAGCGTCCGCCGACCCGAGGCCAAGACCACGGGGGCGCTCAAGAAGGGCGCCCTGGTGACAGCCATTCTCGATCCGTATGGCGATCGCCCGGGACTCGAGACGCTGGCCAAGCAGGGCCTGACCCTCTTCGCCATGGAACTGATGCCGCGCATCACCCGCGCCCAGTCGATGGACGTGCTATCGTCGCAGGCGAATCTCGCCGGCTACAAGGCGGTGATCGACGCCGCGGCACAGTTCGGCCGCGCCTTTCCGATGATGATGACGGCGGCGGGCACGGTACCGCCGGCCAAGGTCTTCATCATGGGAGTCGGCGTCGCAGGCCTCCAGGCCATCGCCACGGCGCGCCGCCTCGGCTCCATCGTGTCGGCGACCGACGTGCGCAAAGCGACCGAAGAGCAGGTGAAGAGCCTCGGCGCCAAATTCGTCTTCGCCGACGTGGCCGACGCCGCCACCGCCGGCGGCTATGCGCGTGAGCTCTCGGCCGAGGACAAGGCCAAGCAGGCGGCGCTCGTCGCCGAGCATATCAAGGCCCAGGATATCGTCATCACCACCGCCCTCATTCCCGGCCGGCCGGCGCCGGTGCTGGTGACCCAGGAAATGGTCGAGACGATGAAGCCCGGCTCGGTGATCGTCGATCTCGCGGTCGAGCGCGGCGGCAACTGCCCGCTGTCGAAGCCGGGCGAGATCGTCATGCACAAGGGCGTCACGATCATGGGCAATCTCAATCTCGCCGGCCGTCTCGCCGGCAATGCCTCGCCGCTCTACGCCAGGAATCTGCAGAATTTCCTCGATCCCCTGATCAAGGACGGGGCGCTCAAGATCGACTGGGCGGACGAGATCATCACCGGCACGCTTGTCGCCAAGGACGGCGAGCTGGTGCACAAGATGTTCAAATCCTAAAAGGGGCTCTCCGCGATGGAACATGCGATCGATCCCTTCGTCTCGCTTTTCGCGATCTTCGTGCTGGCGGTGTTCGTCGGCTACTACGTCGTGTGGAACGTAACACCGGCGCTGCACACGCCCTTGATGTCGGTCACCAATGCGATCTCCTCGGTGATCGTGGTCGGCGCGCTTCTCGCGGTCGGCGCCGGCGCCATCGCGTCGGGCTCCACACTGGCGATGATCTTCGGCTTCCTGGCGCTCATTCTCGCCTCGGTCAACATCTTCGGCGGCTTCCTCGTCACCCAGCGCATGCTGGCGATGTACAAGAAGAAGGATCCCGGCGCCGCCAAGACGCCCGCGAAGGGTCATTGATGGGCCTTCTGGCGAAATGGTCGGGCCTCGGCCTCATGACGCTGGTCATGGGGCTTTTGCCGCTCGACGCCATTTCGGCCAGAGATCTGACGTCCGCCGAGCGCACCTCGCTGGCGCAGACGGTGGAGCGCTTCAACGGCCTGATGAACACGCAGGATTGGCCGGCGATGGTCGAGACAACGATCCCGCCGCGCATCATGGATCACATGCTGGCGCGTAGCGGTGTCACCAAGGAGCAGATGCTCCAATCCATCGCCGCCCTGATGGCCGAGACGATGGCGAAGGTCACCATCACCTCCTATGCGATGGATCTCGCCAAGGGCGACGAGAAAGAACTCGCGGATGGCACGCCCTATGTGCTCGTGCCGACCGAGACGGTCATCAAAGTCGAGCAAGGCGACAAGATCGCGGTGCGCTCTCATACGCTGGCGATGATTGATGCGGAGAAATGGTACCTCTTGCGCATCAGTGATCCGAAGCAGGTCAATATGCTGGTCGAGGTCTATCCCGAATATAAGGGGATCGAATTTCCCGGCGACAAGACGGAGATCCTGAAGGAATAGCCATGCTCACGTCACTCGCTGCATTTCTGCGCCGTCATGGCCGGGCCGGGCTGCTCGCGACGGTCGCGGTCGTCCTGAGTGTTGCCGGCACTGCTTCGGCGCGCGATCTCACCGACGCGGAGAGCGCCATGCTCACGTCGGCCGTCGAGATGTATGACAAGGCGATGGAAAGCAAGGACGTGCCCATTCTCGTCAGGGCTACTCCCCCGCGCATCGTCAGCAAAATGGCTGAGCAGGACAAAGCGAGCGAGGACGACATCCGCAAGGCGTTGGGCGATCTCATCGCTCAGAGCTTCGAAGTGCTGCCGGTGCATTCCTTCACGCTCGACATGGGCAAGGCCGAACATGGGCATGTGGCGGACGGCACGCCGTATCTGCTCATCCCGACCGAAACGCTGATGTCGACGGGCGGCGAGGGCAAGACCCTCATGCGCTCGGCGACGCTGGCCCTGCTCGATAACGGCGCCTGGTACCTGGTGCGCGGCAGCGATGCCCAGCAGGTCATGGCACTACGTGAAGCTTACCCCGAATATGAAACCGTGGTGTTTCCGGACGCCACCATGGAACTGGTCAAGGAATAGATATGAGCGCTTCTCTCGCCGCCTTCCTCTATCTGGTTTCCGGCGCGTTGTTCATCATGGCGCTGCGCGGCCTGTCGAGCCCCGAATCGTCGCGCCAGGGCAACATGTTCGGCATGATCGGCATGGGGCTCGCCATCGTGACGACGCTGCTCCTTGCCGCCCCCTCGGGCGGGCTCGCCTGGGTGCTCATCATCGCCGGCATCGCCATCGGCGGCGCCATCGGCGCCGTCACCGCGAAACGTATCGCCATGACGGCGATGCCGCAACTCGTTGCGGCTTTCCATTCGCTGGTCGGCCTCGCCGCCGTCTTCGTGGCGGCCGCCGCCTATTATGCGCCGGAGGCCTTCGGCATCGCCACCAA
>NNBT01002224.1_pt1 | contig 18344 bp, 17 predicted proteins | sample 1173831 | NCBI WGS metagenome assembly NNBT01 (sample SAMN07173936, study PRJNA388173) | plant metagenome | isolation source: symbiotic tissue sample KVJ10 | place: Norway: Troms, Kvaloya island | reverse complement strand
GGCCTGGGCGGAGAGCGGGTACGCGTCGAGGCGGGCGAGACGGCGCGAGGCAGGCAGGAATGCCTGCCGCACGGCGATGGGCAAGGGGACCCCCGCCATCAGCGCCGCCGCGATCTCCTGGCGCAAGCCCTGACCGCGCATTTCCTGCCGCCCGAACTTGTTGACGATGACGRGAKCGGTCTCGCCCGACAACGCGGCCGAGRGCGCGCCGCCCGCAGCCGCCAGGCCCGTGGCGTCGAGCCGGCACCCGGTCGCCCCCGCACCGCGGTTCTCGCTGATCGGGAAGCGCACACCGCTGGCGAGATCCTCCAGCGCCATCGACAGGCAGCCCTGGTCGCAGGCGCCGTCATTGTGCTGCACGACACCTCCGAGGCGCAGGCCCCTGCCCTTCAGGCGCAACGCCAGATCGGCCATGAACTGGTCGATCTGGAAACCCGAGGCATAGGGAATGGCGGCCAGCAGCATCATGACGCCGTCATCCCACGAATTGGCGCGCCATGAAAGCGCGCGCCGCCAGAGCGATTTCGTCGCAGGGTCCTCGCCCCCGCGCGCCGCAAGATGCAGCCCGAGTGTTGCGCGCGCCCTACAGTCGCGCCCCCTCGGGCCGGTTACGGTCAGGCAGCTCCCGTCTCCAGCACGTCGACCGGCTGAGACTTTCGTCCGGTTCCTTGACTTCATGGCCCATCGTCACGTCCAGACCCCGCTCGACCCCGCTGCCGACGCGGCTCTGTTGCTGCGCCGCATCGGCTTTGGCACGCTGGCGCTCGTCCTGCCGATCGCGTCGCTGGTCTCCCGCCGCGCCGCGGTGGTGCTGGCGCCAATCGGCGTCGTCCTTCTGGTCATCGCCGCGCTGATCGAGGACCCGCGCGAATTCGTGGGAATGCTCAGGCGTTCGGTTCTGAGCCTGCCGGGCATGATCCTGATCGGGCTCGTCGCCTGGGCGGTGCTTTCGCTGGTCTGGAGCCCCTACACGGCGTCGGCGAGCGAGAAGGCCGGCAACCTCGTGCTGGCGGTCGCACTCGGCTTCTGCGGCAATGCGGCGCTGCCCGAGCGGATGCGCGCGTCCAACCTCAACCTGGCGGCGCTGGGCACCGGCATCGCCGGGGCGTTCGCGCTGGCGCTGATCGTGGTCACGGCGCTGCGCCATACCGAAACCGAGGTCAGCAGCGTCGAGCGCGGCATCAGCGTCATCCTGATCATGGCGTGGCCGGCGCTCGCCTGGCTGCTCTCACGCGAGCGCGGGTTAAGCGCGGTGGGGCTCGCGCTGGTCGTCGGCCTGCTGGCGCTGACGCGCTTCGAGGATGGCGAGGCGGTCGCCATGATCTGCGGCGCGGTGGCCTTCGGCGCCGTCAGCGCCAACCGCGAAAAAGCGTCCGCCATCATCGCCGCCATCATCGCCGGGATGATGCTGATCGCACCGATCCTGCCCTTCCTGCTGATCCCGATCATCTCGCGCTTCCCGCAGACATCCGGCGACCTGCTGCAATCGCTCGCGGTCTGGGCCGAGGTGATCCGCACGGCCCCGGTGCAGCTCGTCACCGGCCATGGGCTCGACACCGTGCTGCGCGGGCGCCTGATCGGGGCACTGCCGCAACCCGTGCCGACGACCCTGCTGTTCGAGACCTGGTACGAGCTCGGCCTCGTCGGCGCGGCCGCAGCCGCATCCTGCCTCTATTTCGCGATCCGCGCCGCCGGCCGGATGCCGAGCGCGCTGGCGGCCGGCGGCGTCGCCGCCTTCACCACCGCCTTCGCGCTCTCGGCGCTGGGCTTTGCGACCTTGCAACCCTGGTGGCTGATGACCCTGACCGCCGTGGTGCTGATGTTCGGCGCCATCGCACGCGGACAGTACCGCACCGACCGGCCGGTGGCGCCGCTGCCGCTGAAGGCTGCCGGCGTCACCCGCCCGAAGGCCCATGTGACGAGCGAATAGCCTCAGGCCGCCGCTTCGCGCCGCCCGTTCACCGCATGGCAGGCGACCCCGTCGATCACCGACGGGCTCTCCACGCGGCAGCGATCGAAGACGAGCGGGCAGCGCGGATGGAAGGTGCAGCCCGAGGGCGGGCTGATCGGATTGGGGATCTCGCCCTTCACGCCCTCGCGGGTTTTGCCGACCATCGCCACGTCGGGCACCGCGTCGAGCAGCATGCGCGTATAGGGATGGCGCGGGTTCGAGAAGAGCTGCCGCCCTTCCGACACCTCGACGAGGCGGCCGAGATACATCACGCCGATGCGGCTCGCCATGTGCCGGACCACGGCGAGGTTGTGGCTGATGAAGAGGTAGGTCAGCCCCAGCCGCTCCTGCAGATCGCGCATCAGGTTGAGGATCTGCGCCTGGACGGAGACGTCGAGCGCCGAAGTCGGCTCGTCGCAGACGATGAACTCGGCATTCGAGGCGAGCGCGCGGGCAATCGCGATGCGCTGGCGCTGCCCACCCGAGAACTCGTGCGGGAACTTGCTGCGGTCGTCGGGATGCAGCCCGACCAGCGTCAGCAATTCGCCGACGCGGTCGGTGATCGCCGCCTCGCCCTCGATCAGGCTGAAGGCGCGGATCGGCTCGGCGATGATGCGGCCGACGCGCCAGCGCGGGTTGAGCGAGGCGTAAGGGTCCTGGAAGATCATCTGGATGCGGCGGCGCAGGCGTTGGCGCTCATCGGCCGCAGCCGCATCGCTCATCGAGACGCCGTCGATCGTGACCGTGCCCGCCGATGGCGGCAGAAGGCCGACCACCATGCGCGCGACCGTGGACTTGCCCGAGCCGGATTCGCCGACGAGCGCGAAGGTCTCGCCCTTGCGGATGTCGAAGGAGACGCCGTCGACAGCCTTGAGGGACTGCCGTGGCGCGCCCTCGAGCACGCGATTGAGCCAGGGCTTCGAGACGTCGAAGACGCGCCGGAGGTCGCGGACCGCGACGAAGGGCGGCTGATCGTCGGCGCGGCTGCTCATGACATGATCTCCGCGCTCGCGCTGCCGGGCAGGTCGTAGAGGTGGCAGGCGACCCGGCGATCGCCCACCGCGACCAGTTCCGGGCGCTCGACATGGCAGCGCGCAAAGACCTGCGAACAGCGCGGATTGAAGGCGCAGCCGGGCGGGATGGCCGAAAGCCTTGGCATCGAGCCGGGTATCTGAACGAGCCGGGTGGTCTCGCCTTCCAGCGAGGGGATCGCCCCCATCAACCCCTTCGCATAGGGGTGGAGCGGCTGCTTCACCACGTCGCGCACCGGGCCGATCTCGACCACCCGGCCGGCATACATCACCGCGACGCGGTCGGCCGTTTCGGCGATGACGCCCATGTCATGGGTGACGAGCATGAAGGCGGTGCCGCGCTGCGCGCAGAGCGCCCGGATGAGCGCGATGATCTGTGCCTGCACGGAAACGTCGAGCGCGGTCGTCGGCTCGTCGGCGATGATGAAATCCGGCTCGGCGCAGAGCGCCAGCGCGATGACGACACGCTGGCGCATGCCGCCGGAGAATTCGTGCGGATAGCCGTCGATGCGCCGGTCGGGCGCGGGGATGCCGACCTCGTCGAGCAGGGCGATGGCGCGGGCCCGGGCCTGGGCGGCGTCGAGATCGGTGTGGACGCGGATCGTCTCGATCAGTTGCTCGCCGACGCGATAGAGCGGGTTCAGACTGGTCAGCGGGTCCTGGAAGATCATGCCGATGCGCTTGCCGCGGATCTTGCGCATCGCGTCATCGGGAAGGTTGTCGATGCGCTGGCCGGACAGGCGCACCTCCCCGCTCGTGATGCGCCCGGGCGGGTCGATCAGGCCGATGATGGCCGAGCCGGTGACCGACTTGCCGGCACCGGATTCGCCGACGACGCCGAGCACCTCGCCGCGCGCGACGTCGAACGAGACGCGATCGAGCGCGCGCAGGGCGCCGCGCCGCGTGACGAATTCGACGGTGAGATCGCGGACCGAGAGGACGGGGACGGCTTCTGCAGACGGCATCGCGCTCATCTCAGCTTGGGGTTGAGCGCGTCGCGCAGCCAGTCGCCGAACAGGTTGATTGACAGGGCAAGCAGCACCAGCACGAGCGAAGGGAAGAGCAGGATCCACCATTCGCCGGAGAAGAGATATTGCTGGCCGAAGCGGATTAGCGTGCCCAATGAGGGCTGGGTCGGCGGCATGCCGACGCCGAGAAAGGAGAGCGTCGCCTCCTCGATGACGGCGAGCGCCAGATTGATCGTGGCGATGACCAGCACGGGCCCGGCGACATTGGGCAGGACGTGCTTGAGCATCACCGGCCACGCCTTGAGCCCGATCAGCCGGGCGGCGTCGACATAGACCTTGTTCTTCTCGACCAGCGTCGAGCCGCGCACGGTGCGGGCATATTGCGCCCAGTTCGAGAGGCCGATGGCGACGACGAGGACGAGCAGCGTCATCTGCTCCTGCAAGGCCGGCGGGATCAGGCCGCGGGCGACGCCGAAGACCAGAAGCGCCACGAGGATCGCCGGGAAGGAGAGCTGCACGTCGGCGACGCGCATGATCAGCGCCTCGGTGCGGCCGCCGACATAGCCCGCGACGAGCCCCAAGCCGACGCCGATGACGAGCGAGAACAGCACCGAGGCCGCGCCGACGAGGAGCGAGACGCGCGAGCCGTAGAGGATGGCCGAGAAGATATCGCGGCCCTGCGCGTCCGAACCGAGCCAGAACACCTTGCCGGTGATCTCGTTGGGCACCATCGGCCGCGAGAAGCCGTCGGAGAGATCGAGCGAAGCCGGATCGAAGGGATCGTAGGGCGCGATCAGCGGGGCCGCGACCGCCGCCAGCACCAGAAGCAGCGCCAGCAGTGTCGCCACCACCGTCACCGGCGAGGAGCGGAAGGAGAAGGCGATGTCGGAATCCCAGAGCCTGGCGAGGCGTCCGGGCGGCTTGGGGGAAGCTGGCATGCTGGTCATGACGTGAACCTCGCCCTCACTTCGCCATTGCCGGATTGCCCGTGCGCAGGCGCGGATCGAGCGCGACATAGACCAGATCGACGATCAGCGAGGTCAGCACGAAAACGAAGGCCACGAACAGGAGATAGGCCGACATCACGGGCACATCGACGAACTGCACGGCGTTGACAAAGAGCGCGCCCAGCCCCGGCCACTGGAACACCGTCTCGGTGACGATGGCGAAGGCGACGACGCCGCCGAGCTGGACGCCGGCGATGGTGATCACCGGGATCAGCGTGTTGCGCAGCGCGTGGCGGAACTCGATGCGGCGCTCGGGGATGCCGCGCGCCCGGGCGAAGCGGATGAAATCGGTCCGCATCACCTCCAGCATTTCGGAGCGGACGAGCCGCATGATCAGGGTGAGCTGCAGGAAGCCGAGCGTCAGCACCGGCATGACCAGCGATTTCAGCCCGCTCGTGGTGAGCAGCCCGGTCGTCCACCAGCCGAGCGCGACCGTGTCGCCGCGCCCGAAGGACGGCAGCCAGCGCAGCTCGACGGCGAAGACGTAAATCAGCCCAATGCCGATTAGGAAGGTCGGCAGGCTGACGCCGATCAGCGAGAGCGCCATCACCAGATTGGCGATCCAGCCGTCGCGCCGGATCGCGGCGTAGACGCCGAGCCCGACGCCGGTGACGAAGGCGAAGATCGCCGAGAGCACTGCCAGTTCCACGGTGGCGGGAAGCCGCTCGAGGATCAGCGAGGACACCTTGCGGCCCTGGCGGTAGGAGATGCCGAAATCGCCACGCGCCGCATCCGCCACGAAGCGCGCGAACTGCAGCGGCACGGGGTCGTTGAGGCCGAGCCGCTCCGTCAGTTCGGCGCGGTCCTGCAGAGTCGCCTCCTGGCCGAGCATGTTGACGACGGGATCACCGACGAAGCGGAACATCGAGAAGGCGATGAAGGCGACCGCCAGCATCACCACGATGCCCTGCATCAGCGAGCGCAGGATATAGGCGAGCATTACGGGGTTACCCTCCGAAGGCCGTCGTCACGTCATTCCCACCCTCGCCGTCATCCCGGACGCAGCGCAGCGGAGCTCCGGGATCCATCACAGGGCTGGGCAGTGCTCTATGATGGATCCCGGAGCAGCGCCGCTGACGCGGCTTGTCCGGGATGACGGCGAGGTTCACGAAGCCAGGACGCGAAAGCGGCTACGACCCCTTGAAGCTCACCATCTTCAGCTTCGGGTTGTTGCCGACGTCGACGGGGATATCGAGCGTCGTGTTCATCGCGTAGCTGAGCGACTGGTTGTGGATCGGCAGGTAGATCGTCTCGTCCTTCAGCCGCGTCCAGAGTTTCGCAATGGTGGCGTCGCGCTTGGGCAGGTCGACCTCGCGCGAGAGCGACTGGATCTGCGCGTCGATCTCGGCGTCCTTGAAGCCGGTGGCGTTCCAGGAGCCCTGCGAGCCGGTGCGCGAGTGGTACATGTAGGAGAAGATGTAGTCGGAATCATAGGTCGGGACGCCCCAGCCGACGAGATAGAACTCGGTCTCGGCCGGGTTCCTCTGGATCAGGTTGAAGTGGATCGACTTCGACTGCGAGACCAGGTTCACCTTGATGCCGATCTGGCCGAACATACCGACCGCCGCCTGGCAGATGCCCTCGTCATTGACGTAGCGGTCATTGGAGCAGTGCAGCGTGGTCGAGAAGCCGTTGGGATAGCCCGCTTCCGCCAGCAGCGCCTTGGCCTTGGCGTTGTCGACCGCCGGGAAGGCGTCCAGCTCCTTGGTCCACCCATTGACGAAGGGCGGCATGATCACGCCGGTGGGCACCGACTCGCCGCGCATGACGACGCGCTGGATCGCCGGGCGGTTGATCGCCATGTTCATGGCCTGGCGCACCTTCTTGTCGGCGAAGGGGTTCTTGCCCTGGACGTCGTCGCCCTTGAGGTCGGCGGAGGCCACGTCGAGGCCGAAGAAGATGGTGCGGTTCTCGGCGCCGGAATTGACCCGCAGCTTGGGCTGGGTCCTGAGCCGGGCGATGTCCTGCACCGGCACGTCCTGCACGAAATCGACCTCGCCGGAGAGCAGCGCGGCGACGCGGGTGGCGTCCTGCTTGATCGGCACGAAGGTCAGTTCGGTGATCTCGAGCGGCACCTTGGCCTTGTTCCAGTAAGCGTCGTTGCGCTTCATCACCGTCTTCACATCCGCCTCGCGGGTGACCAGCGTGAAGGGCCCGGTGCCATTGGCGTTGCGAACGGCGAAGTTCTCTTCCTTGTTCTTGAAGTCCTGCGCCTTGGTGGCGTTGTTCTTCTCCGCCCAGGCCTTGCTCATGATGCGGATCGAGGAGGTGTTGTTGACCAAGAGTGGGTTGGGACCCTTGGTCTTCATGCGCACCGTCAGGTCGTCAACCTTGCTGACCTTCTCGACCGAGGTCAGGTAGCCCTTGAAGTCCGAGGTCGGCTGCATGGCGCGCTCATAGGAGAACACCACGTCGTCGGCGGTGAAGGCGCTGCCGTCATGGAACTTGACGCCCGACTCCAGCTTGAACTCCCAGGTCGTGGGATCGTCGGGCAGCACGCGCCAGGAGGAGGCGAGCAGCGGCAACAGCTTGCCGGCATGGTCGCGCTCGGTCAGGCTTTCATAGATGTGCTGGTTGAGCGAGGTCGTGGGCCCCTCGTTCTGGCCATGGGGATCGATCGTCAGGGCATCGCCCGCGGCGGCCCATTTCAGCGGCCGGGCCTCGGCGGCGCCCAGCGCCAGCCACGAGACCCCGAGCAATGCGGCAGCAAACCCGAAAACACGCGCTTTCATCGAATGACACCTCCCGTCGCGGGCGCGATGGGGCGCCCGAAAGGACAGATGTTAGGGGCGCGCCGCGCGTGAGTCACGGGGCTAATGCGCGCGAGATGCATGGGTGGGAGCAGGCGCTGCGCGATTTTGCGGCAGGCCGCGCGAAGCCTCCGGGCGGCACCGCGCCTCAACACGCCCCTATTTCTTCGCCACGCGCGAGAGGGCGTTGTCGGCATCGAGCCAACCCAGCTCAGCAAAGACGAAACCGAGAACAATCATGACAACGATCGCGCGGACAACATACGCCCCAAACCCCAACCAACCGTCATTTGGCAATTTTGAGCCCTTAGTGAGCCCCCCGCGATGTCTATGCTGACCTCTCCAAATTTACGCAACGTTATTTTGCCGCCAAAATAAGGCGATCAACTAAAGTTGAACGGTAGGACGCGCTCTTTACTTCATCGCCTGCGCCTGCGTTCTCAGCCGGCGCGCTGGAACAGGCCGCCTCGGTGCCATCGGCCACGACATCGCGGCCATTGTCGCAGGTCAGGCGGCGGCAGATCTCTTCCGCCGTGCCGCCGCTGACGACGCCGGAATGAATGCCTCGCGCGATGACGTTACGGCTTGCGTCTGATCCGGTTGAACCGCGCCGGGAAAGCCCAGCGTCCGCTGCAGCTCAGATGAGTGAGCTGCAGGTCTGGTGCGGTCGAATGCGGAACGGCGCGAGTGGTTCCCGGCCGCCAGAAACAGGGTCGCGTGGGCTCAGTCGAGGACCGCGATCATGGTGCACGACGTGTAGCCGCTGATGCTCTTGTAGAGCTTCGCGTCAGAGACGCCTCCGCCTCGCTTGATCGCCAGAAGACGGGCGATCAGGCTGGCCGACGTCGCATTGGTCTGGCCGATATTCTTGGCGCCCTTCAGGAAGCGAACGGATGTGTAGGGGGTGCGATCGGGTACGCCGGCTTCGATCAGGCCGGCCTTCGTCCATGTCGCGATTTCGGGAAGTGTGACGCTAATCTCAGCCATTGGGTTCTCCGTTAAAGAAGCCCTATTGCACGCCGCGTCCCGTTCCGCGACTAAAACACGCTGCCGGCCCCGATATTTGCATCTCTGCGCGCGTCCGGAGGGGCGTCAAACGGTGGACTCCCTGAACGCGCAGCTCCCCGCCCCCGCGGATCGAACGCCCTACCGCCCCAGATCCGCGATCAGCCGACGCACAAAATCCGTGCCGGCGTCGAGCTGCGCGACGGTGACGAACTCGTCGGGCTGGTGGGCCTGGGCGATGTCGCCGGGCCCGCAGACGACGGTCGACCAGCCGGCACGCTGGAACAAGCCGCCCTCGGTGCCGTAGGCCACGACATGGCGGCCATTGTCGCCGGTCAGGCGGCGGCAGAGCTCTTCCGCGGCGCCGCTCTGCTCGGGGCCCATCGCCGGGGTGTCGGAGGTGACGACGAAGTCGATTCCGGTTTCAGGCGCGATCGCCTGCATCTGCGCCTCGAGCTGGGTGACCTCGGCACGGTAGCGCTCGACATAGCTTTCGAAGCTTTCGCCAGGGATGCAGCGGACCTCATGGGTGAAGCTGCAATGCTCGGCGGTGATGTTGACAGCCGTGCCGCCGTTGACGACGCCGACATGCAGCGTGGTGTAAGGCGGCTCGAAACCATTGGCGGCGTCGGCCTTCGCCTTGTTCTCGGCCATGACCCGGTTGTGCCAGTCGATCAGGCGCCCGGCGATCATCACGGCGGGCACGCCGATGTCGACGCGGCTGGAATGGACGGCGTGGCCGCGCACGGTCGTCTTCATCCGCAGGCCGCCCTTGTGACCGGTGACGACCTGCATCATCGAGGGCTCGCCGACGATGACGACGGCGGGCTTCATCCCGTCCTTGGCCATGGCGGCGATCATGACGCGGGCGCCCTGACAGCCGACCTCCTCGTCATAGGACAGGGCGATGTGGATCGGACGCTTCAGCGGCGCGGCCAGCATCTCCGGCACGAGGGCGAGCGCGATCGCGTCGAACCCCTTCATGTCGCAGGCGCCGCGGCCATAGAGCTTCCCGTCGCGCTCGGTCAGCGTCCAGGGGTCGGAGGTCCAGTCCTGGCCGGCCACCGGCACGACGTCGGTATGGCCTGACAGCACGACGCCGCCCTCCACCCTCGGCCCGATCGTGGCGTAGAGATTGGCCTTGTCGCCATCGGCGTTGAACGCCAGCGTGCTCTCGACGCCCAGCCCCGCCAGAAAGTCGCGGCAGAAATGGATCAGGTCGAGATTGCTGCGCTGCGACTCCGTGTTGAACGACACCAGCTTCGCGAGCATCTCCTTGGGCGTGAATGGTGCGGGCGTCATGGTCACGAGGCGGTTCTCCAGAAAAGCGACCCGAGGCAGGTTTCGTGCCGCGGCGCATCATTCGGCTGTCCTGATATATTGTGTAGGCCCCCTCGCCCCGCCTGCCAACGGCGCGTTTCCGTGAGCGGCAATGCACCCCTATAAGGGTGCGACGAAGCAAGAGGCGCCTTTCATGAACTTCGACGTGACACTGGCCGACATCCAGGCCGCCGCGGCCCGCATCGCCGGCAAGATCCGGCGCACGCCGACCTACCACAGCGCCGGCCTCTCGGCCCGGCTGGGGGTCGAGACGGTGGTCAAGGTCGAGAGCCTGCAGCTCGGCGGCTCGTTCAAGGTGCGCGGCTGCTTCAACAAGCTGATGGGGCTGAGCGACCGGGAGCTGGCACGCGGCGTCGTCACGGTGTCCGGCGGCAATCATGCGATCGCGGTGGCGCTGGTGGCCAAGACCATGGGCTGCCGCGCACTGGTGCTGATGCCGCAGAACGCCGCCGCCTTCAATGTCGAGATGGCGCGCTCGCTGGGGGCCGAGGTCGAGCTCTGCGCCGATTCCATCGAAGCCTTCGCCCGGGCCGAGGACTACGCCTCTCAGGGCATGACCAACGTCCATTCCTATGACGACCCGGCGATCATCGCCGGCCATGGCTCGCTGGGACTGGAGATGAACAACGACGCCGGCGGGCGGCTCGACCATGTCTTCATCTCGATCGGCGGCGGCGGCTTCGCGGCCGGCGTCGGTGCGGCGATGAAGGGGCTCGATCCGGCGCTGCGCCTCCACGGCGTCGAGACCGAAGGGGCCACCGCGATGACGCAGGCGCTGGAGGCCGGCGCGCCGGTCGCGATCCGCCCGACCTCGATCGCGCGCACGCTCGGCGCGCCCTTCGCCACCGAACGCACCATGGCAGCTGCCCGGCAGTTCCTGGAGGACATCGTCATCGTGCCCGACGCCGACGCCGTGCGCGAGATCACCTGGGTGCTGCAGAACGGGCGCGTGCTGCTGGAGCCGGCCGCCTCCTGCGTGGTCGCCGCCGCGCTGGCGCGCAAGGACATCTTCAAGCCCGGAGAGCGCATCGGCCTCGTGCTCTGCGGCTCGAATGTCGCGCTCGACGACATCGCCGCCTGGCGCACGCAGTTCGGGGTTTGAGGCTCGCCTGGCCTCGCGACCGGCCGACGTGTCGCGGGCGCGCGGCAGGGTCGCGACGCCCGGCCTTGACGCTGCGCCGCGTTCGGGTTTTGGGAGGATGTGCCGCGTTCGCCCGATCCGGCGGGGGGCCGTCTCGACGGGGCGCGGACGAACCGTAAGGACTTCACGATGACGATCCTCGACCACAAGACGCAGCCGCAGGACAAATGGCGCGATGGCGTGATGACCGAAATGCGGGTCTCGGCGCTTGTCGAGAGCAAGCAGCTCTGCATCTTCGAGCAGTTCTGTGAGCCGGGCCTGGGCGCGCCGATGCATCTGCACGCGGTCGAGGAGGTGCTCGAGGTGATGGGCGGCACGGCCGAGATCTATCTGCGCGACAAGACCATGGTGGTCTCCGCCAACCAGTCGGTGCTGGTGCCCGCGGGCGCCCGCCACGGCTTCAAGAACATCGGCACCGACACGCTGCATGTGCGCGCGACGCTGGCGGCGGCGATCTTCGAGGCGTCCTATGACGACCGCAACGAGTTGTCGCGCCGCTACGTTCCCGCCGACGCCTGATCAGCACCGCCGACAGCCTTCCCATTCAGCGATCCGCCGCCGGTGGATCGGTTTCGCTCCTTTCGAGGTCACGATGCCCAAAGCCGAACTCATCGCCGCACTTCATCCCGAGCTCACCGCGATCCGCCGCGATCTGCACCGCCATCCCGAGCTGATGTACGACGTCCACCGGACGGCGGGCGTCGTCGCCGAGAAGCTGAAGGCCTGGGGCGTCGATGAGGTCGTTACCGGCATCGGCCAGACCGGCGTCGTCGGTGTGATCAAGGGCCGCAACCAGGGGTCCGGCAAGGTGATCGCCATGCGCGCCGACATGGACGCGCTGCCGATCCATGAGGAAACCAATCTTGAGCACCGCTCGACCGTGCCCGGCAAGATGCACGCCTGCGGCCATGACGGCCACACCGCCATGCTGCTGGGCGCCGCCAAATATCTGGCCGAGACGCGCGATTTCGACGGAACGGCGGTGGTGATCTTCCAGCCGGCAGAGGAAGGCGGAGCCGGCGCCAAGGCGATGATCGAGGACGGGCTGATGACCCGCTTCGGCATCCAGCAGGTCTACGGCATGCACAACAAGCCGGGGCTGGCTGTCGGCCAGTTCGACGTGCGCAAGGGCCCGACCATGGCCGCCGCCGACCGCATCCACATCAAGATCGAGGGCAAGGGCGGCCATGCCGCCGCACCCCACCGCGTCAACGACCCGATCGTCGCCGCCTGCCAGTTGGTGACGGCGCTGCAGACGATCTCCTCGCGCAACGCCGACCCGCTGGATTCGATCGTCGTCTCGGTCACCGCCATCAATGCCGGCGAGGCCTTCAACGTCATTCCGCAGACGGTCGAGCTCAAGGGCTCGGTGCGGACGCTGACGCCGCAGATGCGCGAGCTCGCCGAGAAGCGGATCAAGGAAGTCACAGCCGGCATCATGACCGCTTTCGGCATGAGCGTCGTTTGCGACTATCTCCACGGCTACCCGGTGACCTTCAACCATGCGGAACAGGCCGACTTCGTGGTCGGCACGATCGAGGCCGCCTTCGGCGAGGGCAAGGTCGACACCACCGTGCCCCCGACCATGGGCTCGGAGGATTTCTCCTACATGCTCGAGGAGCGCCCCGGCGCCTTCATCAACATCGGCAACGGCGAGTCGGCCGGGCTGCATCACCCGGCCTATGAGTTCAACGACGCGGTCATCCCGGTCGGCGTGACCTATTGGGCGAACCTGATCGAAACCGCGATGCCGGCGAAGGCCTGAGCCTCGGAGTTGGAAGGCCTTGGGCATGCATGACATCGATTGTCTGGTGATCGGGGCCGGCGTCGTCGGCCTCGCGACGGCCCGGGCGCTGGCGCTCGCCGGGCGCGAGGTCGTGATCGCCGAGGCGGCCGACGGCATCGGCACGCAGACCTCGGCGCGCAACAGCGAGGTCATCCATGCCGGCATCTATTATCCGCCGGGCTCGCTGAAGGCGAAAGTCTGCGTCGAGGGGCGAAAGCTGCTCTACGCCTATCTTCGCGAGCGCGGATTGCCGCACAAGGCCTGCGGCAAGCTCATCGTCGCGACCAGCGCCGCGCAGAAACCGGCGCTGGAGACGATCATGGCCCGCGCCCAGGCCTCCGGTGTCGACAGCCTGCGCTGGCTCGACGCTGCCGAGGCGAAGGCGATGGAGCCGGAGGTGCGCTGCGAGATCGCGTTGCTCTCTCCGGAGACCGGCGTTGTCGACAGCCACGCCTTCATGCTGTCGCTGCTCGGCGAATGCGAGGCGGCGGGTGGATCGCTCGCGCTCAACACGCCGATCGCCGGCTGGCGCCGCGAGGCCGACGGCTTCAGCGTCGATTTCGGCGGCGCCGAGCCCGCGACTTATACGGTCAAGACGGTCGTGAATTCGGCAGGACACGGCGCGCCGAAGCTGCTCGGGGCGCTGGAGGGTTTCCCGTCCGAGCATGCGCCCGTGCAGCACTACGCCAAGGGCAATTACTTCGCGCTTCTGGGCAAGCAGCCCTTCTCGCATCTGGTCTATCCGGTGCCCGAGGCCGCGGGCCTGGGCATCCATGCCACCATCGACATGGGCGGGCGGGTCAAGTTCGGCCCCGATGTCGAATGGGTCGCGCATGACCAGGACCTCGTCGTCGACCCGCAGCGGGCGGAGAAGTTCTACGCCGCGATCCGGACCTATTGGCCGGCCCTACCCGATGCCGCGCTCGTCGCCGATTATGCCGGCATCCGCCCGAAACTGCATGATTCGACGCAGCCGATGCCCGATTTTCGCATCGACGGGCCGCAGGTCCATGGCGTGGACGGGCTGGTCAATCTGCTGGGCATCGAGAGCCCCGGCCTGACGAGTTCGCTAGCGATCGCTGAGATGGTGGTGGAGCGGCTGCCGTAACGGCCAGCAATTCTACAGCGGCTGCGCACCCAGCAGGCCACACCAATGGTCGCGCCGCGCCTTCAGGACGCGGTCCCGGCCGGCTGCCAGCGCGTCATCGTCCAACCGCTCGACCTCCTCGATGACGAAGTCCGCCCCGTCATGGCGACGCCAGGCGGACTGCAGGCTGGCATCGCGATGGGTTCCCTGGCGTAGCATGAACAGGAGCCGGTTGCCGATGGCGGCGAGATCGAGCGCGTGCCCCACCCATGTTTCGCCGCTGGCGACGCAACGCACCCGATAGATGCCGAGCGCCGCTTTTCGCTCCTTGTAGGCCGCGATCGCGGCTCTCCGCTCGTCCTGTCTCATTGATCTGTTCCTGCTTGATGACCGGCAAGCAAATATCACCCGGGTATAATTGACACAAGCATTTTAATCCGGGTACAAATAGGCATGACCACACCGATCATCGACCCACTTCCCCGCCCTTGCACCGCCTTCGCTGGCGCGAATGTCCTGGCGCGGGGGCCCCTTGCCGCCGTCGCGATCGCCGTCCGGGACCATCTCGATGATCACCCGGACAGCAACGTCCTGGTGTTCGAGGATGGGACGGGGCAGGTCGTCGATCTCGATCTGCGTGGGTCGTCAGCCGACATCGCGGCGCGCCTTTCGGCCAGTGAGCCGCGGGGCCGAGGGCGACCCAAACTCGGCGTCGTCGCGCGCGAGGTTACTTTGTTGCCGCGACATTGGGAGTGGCTGGCAGGCCAGCCCGGCGGCGCGTCGCCTGCCTTGCGACGGCTGATCGAGGACGCGCGGCGACAGGATCGCGGCGGAACGCAGGCAAGGTCGTCACAGGAAGCGGCCTATCGCTTCCTGACCGCGCTTGCAGGGGACCTGCCGGGTTACGAGGAGGCGCTGCGAGCCCTCTTCGCCGGCGAAGAAGGCCGCTTCGCTACGATGATCGCAGGCTGGCCCGAAGACATCCGGACCTATGCACAGGAACTCGCCTGGGGATCGTTGCGCGAAGGGGATTAACCCCGCAACGCCTTGAACGCCTCGCTGGCCTCTTTCGCCAGCTGCGTCACGCGCTTCCAGTCGCCCGCCGCGATGGCGTCCGCCGGCACCAGCCAGGAGCCGCCCACGCAGATGACTTGCGGCAAGGCGAGATAGCTGGCGAGGTTGTTCAGCCCAACGCCGCCGGTCGGGCAGAAGCGCATCTGCGGGAACGGGCCCGAGAGCGCCTTCAGCGCGGGCGGCCCGCCCGCCGTCTCGGCGGGGAAGAACTTCGCGATGGTGCGGCCGGCGGCGACCGCGCGCATGCAGTCCGACGCGGTGGCGACGCCCGGCAGCCAGGGCAGGCCTGCCGCCTTCAGCGCCTCGTCGACCGCCTCGCTGAAGCCCGGGCTGACCACGGCTTTCGCGCCGGCATCCTTCACCTGCGCGACCTGGGCGGGGGTGACGACCGTTCCGGCGACCGGCAACGCGCCCGGCACCGATCTGGCGATGGCCTCCAGCGCAGCCAGCCCGGCCGGGCGGCGCAACGTGACCTCGACGACGTCGATGCCGCCGGCGACGAGGGCGTGCGCCAGGTCGATGGCGCGCGAGGCGTCCTCGATCACCACGACCGGAATCACGCCACAGGCTTCGAGGCGGGCAATCGCAGCGGTCTCGTCCATGGTCGGCGTCTTTCAATCGATTTGAGCGGGTGCGGGCGGTCTACTCTTTCGCCCAGTAGACGTCGAGGCCCTGCGGGCGGCCGAGGAGGAGGTCGACGGGCAGCGGAGCGGGGCGGTCCAGAGCGGCCTTCAGCACCGCCTCCTTCTGCGCGCCAGAGACCAGCAGGCTCGACCAGCCCGCACCCACGAGACGCGCAGGCGAGAGCGAGAGGCGCGGCGGCAGGCCGGGCGGCGTGGCGATGCAGATGCCGCTGTCGGGCAGCGCTCCAAAGCGTGCCTCCTCGCCGGGGAACAGCGAGGCGATGTGACCGTCGGTGCCCATGCCGCTGACGACCAGATCCAGCGGCGGCAGGCTCGATAGCTCCGAGGCGAGCGCGGCGGCGGCGGCCGAGATGTCACCGCCCTGCCGATGGAAGGACAGGAAGCGCACCCGCCCCTCGCGCAGCGGCGCAAATTGCGCGCGGATCATTCGCTCGTTCGAGGCCGCGTCGTCAGCCGCGACGAAGCGCTCGTCGGTCGGCAGCAGCGTCACCTTCTCCCAGGCCAGATCGCGCGCACCGAGATCAGCGAGGAAGCGGGCCGGCGTCGTGCCGCCGGGCACGGCGAGCGAGGCCCGGCCCTGCTCCGTCAGCAGGGTCTGCAAGCGGATGGCAACGGCCTCCGCCAGCGCCTCGGACGCATCCGCGAGGGTCGCGAAGCGATGCCAGGCGACGGGACCTTGCGGCTGCATCACTCGAAGTCCGGATCGGCCCAGGAGCGGCCCTCGCGCTCGATCAGCCCGATCGCCTGGGAGGGCCCCCAGGAGCCGGCGGCGTAGCGATGCGGATGGGGGGCGTATTCCTGCCAGCCGGCGATGATCGGATCGACCCAGCGCCAGGCCTGCTCGACCTCGTCGCGGTGCATGAACAGCGTCTGGTCGCCGCGGATGACGTCCGTCAGCAGGCGCTCATAGGCGTCGGGGGTGCGCTCGTCGAAGGCGGTGGAATAACGCAGGTCGAGCTGCCGCGGCACGATCTTGAGCCGGCCGGAGCCCGGCACCTTCATCATCAGCTGGAGCTGGACGCCGTCATTGGGCTGGAGGCGGATCAGCAGGCGGTTGGCATAGAGCTTGTCGCAGGAGCCACCGCCGAAGATCGAATGCGGCACCGGCTTGAAGGTGACGGCGATCTCGGAATAGCGCTGCGCCATGCGCTTGCCGGTGCGCAGATAGATCGGCACGCCGGCCCAGCGCCAGTTGTCGAGCTCGCAGCGGATCGAGACGAAGGTCTCGGTGTTGCTGAGATGGCCGAGCTCGTCGGCATAGCCGCGCACGCGCTGGCCGTCGATCTGGCCGGCGCCGTACTGGCCGCGCACGGTGTAGCGCTCGACATCGGGCCCGACGATGGGGCGCAGCGCCTTCAGCACCTTGATCTTCTCGTCGCGGACCGCGCCGGCCTCGAGCAGATTAGGCGGCTCGATGGCGAAGAGGGTCAGCAGCTGCATGAGATGGTTCTGCACCATGTCGCGCATCTGCCCGGCCTTGTCGTAATAGCCGGCCCGGCTTTCGAGCCCCACGGTCTCGGCGACCGTGATCTGAACATGGTCGATGTCGCGGCCGGTCCATGAGCGCTCGAACAGCGTGTTGGCGAAGCGCAACACCAGAAGGTTCTGCACGGTTTCCTTGCCGAGATAATGGTCGATCCGGTAGGTCCGGTCCTCCGGCAGGATGCGCGCCACCGCGTCGTTGATCTCGCGCGCGGAGGCGAGATCGCGGCCGAGCGGCTTTTCCAGGATGACGCGGGAGGTCGGCGTCAGGATGTCAGCAGCGGCGAGGTTCTCGCAGATCGGGATGAAGAGATCGGGCGGCGTCGAGAGATAGAAGGAGCGCACGCGGTCATTGTCGCCCAGCGCCTTCTTCAGCGCCTTGTAGGTCTCGGGCTTCACCGCATCGAGCAGGACGATGCTGAGGCGTTGCAGAAAGTCGCGGATATGTTCGGGGGAGAGCCCCTCCTCCTTCAGCCGCTTGGCGACCTGCTTGGGCAGGCCCTCGACGTCCTCCTGCTTGCGGACGATGCCGATGACGCGGCTTTCGCCCGGCAGCACGCCTTCGCGGCTGCGCTGGGCGAGCGCCGGAAACAGCTTGCGCAAGGCGAGGTCACCGCCGGCCCCGAAGATCACCAGATCGAAGGACGGAACCGGGGTCCGTTCGGGAATCGTCTCGGGCCGGAAGGCGCGCTCGGCGATGGCATCCATATTTCTCACGTCTCCATGCCGGTTTTGAGCCCGCTCCGGCCGCGGGGTCGCCGACGAGGTCCATCAGGACTCCCGACTTGCGACGAGAATGCGACCAACACGCGCGATTGCCAAACGCTCCCCGCGCGGGGCCGCTCCCCGTCAGCCGCGTCTGAAGCCTTCGCTGGCCGTCAGCAACTGCCGGGCATAATCCGTCTGCGGCGTGCGTGCGGCGAGCGTCGCGGCGGTCATTTCCTCGACGCCATGGCCGAACTGCATCACCAGCAGGCGCTGGCACATATGGGCGACGACAGCGAGGTCGTGGCTGACGAGGATGTAGGTGAGATTGCGTTCCTTGCGCAGGGCTTGCAGCAGATTGAGCACCTCCGC
>NNBT01003765.1_pt1 | contig 18367 bp, 15 predicted proteins | sample 1173831 | NCBI WGS metagenome assembly NNBT01 (sample SAMN07173936, study PRJNA388173) | plant metagenome | isolation source: symbiotic tissue sample KVJ10 | place: Norway: Troms, Kvaloya island | reverse complement strand
GATTCACAAATTTCATGGATACGTATGTTTCACCGCGCAGCCGGGAAACAAAGGAACGGCAACGCCAAGTTTCGGGTGCGGTGGGGGAGGCACTCTACGATCGCTATGGGACGTGGCGAAACATCAGGAACACGATGATTACCGATCCCGTTGGCAGCGCTCTGGATGTGGTGGGACTAGCCACCGGCGCCGCTGGCTTGGTCCGCGGTGGACTTGCTGTCGGCTCGAAGGCAAATCTCGCAAGAGAAGCCGGTGATTTGGCTAAAGCACGGAATCCTGCCTCCGCGGACACTCTCGAGACGCCCGCGCCTCAGATTTCACATATAAACCCTGAGCCTGACCGGCAGCTTGAACACACCCGTCTCGCGCAGTCAACTGCACCGGCCAAAAGTGATCTCGCCGCCCCGCCAATCATCCGGCCGGACAACAGGCTTGTAGTACCAAAGCCTTCGATCATCCTGCCGGACACTCGGCTCGTGATGCCCAATCCTCCAGTCATTCAAACAATGAGTGGTCCGCGTGACTGGATAGACGAAGCCAAATTTGAGACATCGGCCGCTCCAGGCGGTCGGACCACTCCATGGGTAGTGCCGCGAGGTCCCCTAGCGAAAGCACCACGCGACTCGAGTCTAGACTATCCGAACGGCGTTGAACTCGATGAACATGGAAGGGTCCGCTATGATGTCGATGGCAGAAAGATCATTGCTCAGGTGGTTGCAGGAAGACAACGCCTAGGACAGAAGGATGTCCCCATCACAGGCGCACAGATTCGCCAGATTCTGAAGGAAATGGGTGTGACCATCCACAAGGTACCTCGAGACAGCATCAGGAAAAGAGGGCTTGGTCAGTACGATCATATTCACTGGACCTCGCCCGGCCGGATCGACATCTGGGAGGGTCTGCCTGATGATCAGGCCGATGTGGTTCTTGCCCACGAATTTGGTCACTTTATAGACCGGAAGATCGGCTACCCGATAGTACGCGGGTTAGGAGACGAGCTCGACCTCATCTATAGTGAGAATATGACGGGCCAACTCAATCCTCCACGTAAGATTCACCCCCGAGACAACAATTACCCACGGGATGAATACAGAGGAGAAAAGATGGCTGAGGCCATTCGGACACAGCTATTTCAGCCCAACACGATGAAGACCATTGGACCTAAGACGGCGGCGCTATTGCGCAAGCTCATAAACGAACACCCAATTCTCTCCAGATACCTCCAAGTGAATGGCATTCCGGTTGGCATCCTCGCAGCGGCGGGTGCAGCTGCAACAGCGGCAAATCCAAGGGAGTCCCAGGCCAGACAAATCAACAGACGCGACGATGCCACCATTCCGGATGTCAAACACAACCTTCGTAAAATTGTTGCCGCGCTACCGGCCGCCGCGAGACGCAAGCCGATCCCCGGGACCATTGAACTGATCGCGCGAGCGCTGTCAGGTGGGCGAACACGCCCTCTTCACGGTGGCCCGCGTTAGTGCGGACCTGACGCCGCGCTGTCAGGCATTCCTTCCTTGCGCTTCGCCATGAAGCCTGAAGCGCTTCATCGGACGCCGGTGTAGATATTACTGCCTGGAATGGGCTTCAAACCAAGGGGGCGCCTCCACGGACATACAGCTTCTCCGCACAATACTCTTGACCTTGGCATCCGATTTCTGTCCAAATCACGGCTTCAAGATACAATTCAAAATCGCAACAAAGGCAGTCACGATTAGCTCTGGGAAATGCGAAAAATGGATCACCCACACGCCTCAGAAATTCAGCGTCCGAAGTTGGGATTTGCGCACCTTCGCTCAACCACCCATTTGCGGAAGGCAGTCTCTCTTTGTGTCATGGCTTGCGGTCTTCTGCTGATACCCGCCACCGCATCTGCCACGACAGACGAGGAAACCGATAACAAGCTGAAGTTCTATTTTAACATGACAATGATGCAGCTCATCATGCAGGCCGGAGCATGCAGCGGGATCACCACGAATGATGCGGCCACAATACGTCAGAAGCTTGAGAAATACATGGAAGCGAAAGGGGGGGCGGCGCCGGGCAGTGCCTTCGACGAGGGAATCGCGGGCATTCGCGATAAGCTCAGCGCACTGTCTGACGCAGACAAGCAATATGCTTGTACGGAGGCGATACGAGAATCCACCAGGAACTACGAGATGTTACGAGACCTATACATCCGCAGGAAACTTGACGGGGGATTTTCGCCACCTTCTATCGACCCTGGGCTACTCAAACCGTAGCTGAAATGCCGCTCGAGTCACGCCGATGCGGCTCCAGCAGTCGCGGAGGCATTGACTCAACACGACTCAACCCCACTCTTGACCACCGGCCTCTACCCGTCACTCATCTGGCATTGACTGTTTGTGCGCAAGGAACATAGGGAGTCGCTCAGCAAATCACCCTCAAACTGGAGAGGCGAAAATGGCTGACAACTCTGAAGTTCGAAGTCAAGTAAAGAAGGAACTTCGGCGCGCCGCACGCGACAAATTCTTGGATATGATCAAACCTCCGACCAGCGCGTTCAAGAATGCAACGGAGGAGCTCCTTCACAGCCCGAACCTGACTCCGCAACAGAGAGAAGAGTACGAACAGCTTCAAAAGGGCATAAAACTATACGAATGGAATCGAGACGCCCTACAACGCGGAATGCGCATGACAGCGAAGGACGAATACAAGCCGGAATTCGTGGACGAGAATGTTCGCAAGTATAACAATCTCACGCCCACGCAGATCGAAGCGGAATATTCAGGCGCTTTCGACGAAGCTGCGGATCGATTCAACGGGATAAGACCGCTCGACTTCAATCACTTGAACGACAGCCTCAGAGAGCGCCTCGATGCAAATGCAGGTATCCGGGGCGAAAGGCTGGATCGCGGCAAAGGCGGCAGGCTGGATAAGAACATGCGAAGCAATAACATCAACCGGCCCACTGCGCCGAGAATGAATGATCTCATTCCCGATACACTGAGAGGCATTGCACGAGCACTTCTTCGGGCGCGGCAAAAGCGTCAATCCCACGGAGGCCCGAGGTAAACGGCCGGAGTTGGGCCAACATGCCCCCGCCAGAAGCACTACGCCACGCTGTCGGGCAGCCCTTCCTTGCGCTTCGCCATGAAGGCCTGAAGCGCTTCGTCGAGCGCCGGATCGAGGGCCGGTGCCTCATAGTCGCGCAGCATCCGCTTCCAGGTTTCGTTGGCGCGCTGGGTGGCGTCCTTGCCGCCGTCGTCGCGCCACTGCTCGAAGGAATTGTTGTCGGCGATGGTCGAGCGCCAGAAGGCGGTTTCGAAATTGGCCTGGGTGTGGGCGCAGCCGAGGAAATGCGAGCCTGGCCCCACTTCGCGGATGGCTGAGAGCCCCTGCCCGTTCTCCGAGAAGTCGACGCCTTCCGAGAAGCGTTGGAACATGGTCAGTTGGTCGGCGTCGATGATGAACTTCTCATAGGAGCTGACGAGACCGCCCTCGAGCCAGCCCGCCGCATGCAGCATGAAATTGACGCCACCGAGCAAGGCCGGCCACAGCGTATTGGCGGTCTCATGCGCCGCTTGCGCATCGGTCACTTTGGACGCGCACAGGCCGCCGCCCGAGCGGAACGGAACGCCCAGGCGCCTGGCGAGCTGGGCCGCGCCGAACAGCACATGGGCGGGCTCCGGCGTGCCGAAAGTGGGCGCGCCCGACTGCATCGAGATCGAGCTGGCGAAGGTGCCGAACACCACAGGAGCGCCGGGGCGGCAGAGCTGCGCAAAGGCCATGCCGACCGAGGCTTCGGCCAGGATCTGCGTCAGCGTGCCGACGACGGTGACCGCCGACATGGCGCCCGACAGGATGAAGGGCGACACGACGGTCGCCTGGTTGGCGCGGGCATAGACCTTGAGCGCCCCCACCATCGTACCGTCGAAGACGAGCGGCGAATTGGCGTTAATGAGATTGATCATCACGCAATTCTGGTCGACGAACTCGTCGCCGAACACCATCTTGGCCATGGTGACGGAATCATCCGCCCGCTCCGGCGCCGTGACCGAGCCCATGAAGGGTTTGTCGGAATAGCGGATATGGCTGTAGACCATGTCGAGATGGCGCTTAGCCACCGGGATGTCGACCGGCTCGCACACCGTGCCGCCCGAGTGGTGGAGCGACGGCGACATGTAGGCAAGCTTCACGAAATTGCGGAAATCCTCGATCGTGGCGTAGCGGCGGCCCTCGTCGAGATTGCGGATGAAGGGCGGGCCATAGACCGGCGCGAAGATCGTGCTGTTGCCGCCGACCGTGACCGAGCGCTCCGGATTGCGCGCATATTGCACGAATTCGCGCGGCGCCGTCTTGAGGAGGGAGCGCACCAGCCCCTTGGGGAAGCGCACCCGGTCGCCCTTCACGTCGGCGCCCGCCGCCTTCCACATCGACAGCGCCTCGGCGTCATCGCGGAAATCGATGCCGATCTCCTGAAGCACGGTCTCGGCATTGGCCTCGATGAGTTCGAGCTGGTCGGTGCTGAACGGTTCATAGAGCGGCACGTTGCGGCGGATGAAACCCTGCTGCTTGGCCATGCCGGAGCCGCGCGCGGCCCGGCGCGCCTCGGCGCCGCCACGGGCCCGGCGGCCGCCGGTTGAGGGAAGGGTCTGGGCTTCGGACATCGTCACACCGTTGAAATCATCTCACCTCCCCGGGTGATACGCTCAACAGGGTCCGCAGGACGGCGCATTTCCGTCCAGGCATGGCGCGGAAACGACCTCCCGGTTGACCAGCCCTCACCAGGCGAGGTCGAGCCGTTCCAAACCGTGGAAATGATAGGCATCCCGGTAGCTTGGCGGCCGGGCGAGTTTCAGCCCTGGCAAGCGCTCGAACAGGATCGGCAACGCCACGTTGAGCTCGAGCCGGGCCAGAGGCGCCCCGACGCAGAAATGAATGCCGGCCCCGAAGCTCACATGCGGATTGGGGCTCCGGCCGGGATCGAACCGGTCGGGGTCGGGAAAGCGGGCCGGATCGCGATTGGCGGCGCCGAGCAGGAGGCCCACCGTCTCGCCCTTCCTCAGCCTCAGGCCGTTGAGCTCGACATCCTCCAGCGCATAGCGGGTGAAGAGATGGAGCGGTGCGTCGAAGCGCAGAAGCTCCTCGACATGGCCCTCGCCAAGCCCGTCCTTGGCCTGTCCTTCCTCGATCAGAGCCTTCACGCCATTGCCGATGGCATGGACGCTCGCCTCGTGTCCGGCATTGAGGAGGAGGACTGCGGTGGTGATGAGCTCATCCTCGCTGAGCGACTTGCCGTCCGCCTCGGCGGCGATGAGCCGGGAGAGGAGATCCTCGCCGGGCGACGACCGTCTCGCCTGCACATGGCGGCGCATGAAGTCGCTGAAGGCGAGCGTCGCTTCCACCGCCTTGCGCTCGATCTCCTGATCACGGCGCGCCTGATACATCGCCACCATGTCATGCGACCAGGCGAGGAGCCGCGGCCCCTCCTCTATCGGCACGCCGAGCAGCTCGGCGATGATGGTGATCGGGATCGGCGTGGCGAAAGCCTCGAGCAGCTCGACCTCGCGCTTCGCCGCGAAGCCATCGATCAGCTCATGGGTGAGCTCAGCGATGCGGGGCTTGAGCCTTTCCACCGTGCGCGACAGGAAAGCCCGGTTGACCAGGCCGCGCAGCCTTGTGTGGACCGGCGGCTCGGTCTCGAGCAGCGAATGCCGCTCGAAATCATAGAAGGGCTTGAGCCGTTCCGGGATTTCGGACCAGCCCAGCTCTTCGCGTGTCATCACATGCAGGATCTGCCGACCGAAGCGCCGGTCACGCAGCAGCGCCGACACGTCCTCATGGCGCGAAAAACACCAATAACCATATTCCTCCCAATTGAAGACCGGAACGCTCTCGCGCAATTGGCGGTAAATGGGATAGGGATTGCTGAAGAACGCATGGTCGCGCGGATCGAGGCTCAGGCTTCGGCTCGTCGTGTCGATTTTCATCAAAACACTTCTACGTTGCAGAGGACCTCGAAGGCAAATTATGAAAGTCTATATCAGTGTCGATATCGAAGGTGTGGCCGGCATCACCCATTGGGACGAGGCGCTCAAGGGCAAAGCCGATTACGCCGAGTTCCGTGAGCAGATGACGCGGGAGGCGGTGGCCGCCATCGAAGGCGCCGAGGCCGCCGGCGCCACCGAGATCTGGGTCAAGGACGCCCATGAATCGGGCCGCAATCTCATCACCGCGATGATGCCCAGCAATATCCGGCTAATCCGCTCCTGGGCCGGCCATCCCCTCTGCATGGTGCAGGAGCTCGACAAGAGTTTCGACGCGGTGATGATGGTGGGTTATCACGCGGCGGCGGGCTCCGAAGCCAATGCCCTCGCCCACACCCTCTCGCTGAAACCGCATCTCATCCGCCTCAATGGCCGCACGGCGTCGGAGTTCTACATCCACGCGCTGGCCGGCAGCCTGCTCGGGGTGCCGACCGTCTTCGTCACCGGCGACGAAGGCCTGATGGAAGAGGTCAAATCCACCAATGCCGCGATCGGCCGTTGCCCCGTCAAGCGCGGCGTCGGCCAGTCGACCGTCAGCCTGACGCCCAAGGCCGCCATCAGCGCCATCCGTTCCGGGGCCGAAGCGGCCCTCAAAAGCAAGTTCGCCGACGCCCTTATTCCGCTGCCGGAGGATTTCGTGCTCGAAATCACCTATGCCGACCCGGTCTCGGCCTACCGGATGCAGTGGTATCCGGGCGCCAGCCACAGCGGCAACCGCACCATCCGCTTCGCCACCAAGGACTATTTCGACATCCTGCGGATGTTGAATTTCGTCACATGAGGATGCGCCTGCTGCATAGATAGCACGGGTGACAGGGGGGCGGATCGCGGTTATTGTCCGCCCCATCCGCGAAAGCCCTCCATGACCACCAGTCCCAGCCGCGCCGGCGCCGAATTCATCGCGCTCATGGCGCTCACTTTCTCGCTGATCGCGATGTCGATCGACTCGATGCTGCCGGCGCTCGGCGACATCGCGCGCGAACTTGGGGCAGGCAATCCGAATGACCGGCAATTCGTGCTCACCGCCTTTTTCGCCGGGCTGACGCTGGGCCAGTTCATCTATGGCCCCATTTCCGACAGCACCGGCCGCAAGCCCGCAATGTATGCGGGCTTCGCCTGCTTCATCGCCGGCGGGCTCATCTGCGCCTTCACCACCGATTTCAGCGTGATGATCATGGGCCGCGTGCTGCAGGGTTTCGGCGCTGCCGGCCCCCGCATCGTCGGCACCGCCATGGTGCGTGATCTCTATGCCGGGCGCGCCATGGCGCGGGTGATGTCCTTTGTGATGGCGGTTTTCATCATGGTGCCGATCCTGGCGCCCTCGATCGGCCAGCTGATATTGCTCGTCGCCGACTGGCGCGGCATCTTCTTCGGCCTCGTCCTGGTCGGCATCATCAACTTCGTCTGGCTCGCCCTGCGCCGCGCCGAAACCCTTGAACCGACGGCGCGCGCGCCTCTGTCGCTCAAACATATTCTACGCTCCGCCAGAGAGGCGCTCGGCAACCGCATCACCTTCGGCTACACGATCGCCACCGGCTTCATCTTCGGCGCCTTCATCTCCTATCTCGGCATGTCGCAGCAGGTCTTCCAGGACCAGTATGACGCCGGCAAGCTCTTCGCCGTCTATTTCGGCGTGCTCGCCGCCGGCATCGGCTGCGCATCCTTCACCAATGCGACGCTGGTCACCCGCTTCGGCATGCGGACTTTGTCGAAGCTGGCGCTGCGCGTCGCCTGCCTGTGGTCGCTCGGTTTCCTGGTCATCGCCTTCTTGCTCGGCGGTCACCCGCCTTTGTGGTTCTTCCTCGTCTTCATGGTCGTTCTGTTCTTCTGCAACGGGCTCCTCTTCGGCAATTACAATGCGCTCGCCATGGAGCCGATGGGCCATATCGCCGGCGTCGCCGCCGCGGTGATCGGCGCCGGATCGAGCCTCATCGCGGTCGTCGCCGGCACCCTGATCGGACGGCTTTATGACGGCACCGTCATCCCGCTGGTCGCCGGCTTCACCGCCATGCAGATCGCGGCCTTCCTCGTCACCGAATGGGCCGAACGTGGCCGACCCAAACGGATGATCACGCCGAGCTGAATGCACCCATGACGCAACCAGCTACAGCCCGCTCGAGCGTGGAATTCATCACGCTGATGGCGCTCACCTTCTCATTGATCGCCATGTCGATCGACGGCATGTTGCCGGCGCTCGGCGACATCGCCCATGAGCTCGGCGCCGCCGATCCCAATGACCGTCAACTGGTGCTCACCGCCTTCTTCGGGGGCCTCACCATCGGGCAATTCATTTACGGCCCGATCTCCGACAGCACCGGACGGAAGCCGGCAATGTATGCCGGTATCGGCTGCTTCATCGCTGGCGGCCTCATCTGCGCCTTCACCACTGATTTCACCCTGATGCTGCTCGGCCGTGTGTTGCAGGGCTTCGGGGCGGCGGGTCCCCGCATCGTCGGCATGGCCATGGTGCGCGATCTTTATGTCGGGCGCTCCATGGCGCGCATCATGTCCTTCGTCATGACGGTGCTGATCCTGGTGCCGGTGCTGGCCCCCTCGATCGGCCAGCTCATTCTTCTTGTCGCCGACTGGCGCATGATCTTCCTGACTCTGGCGGTCGTCGGAATGCTCGATTTCCTCTGGCTCGCCACCCGCCAGCCCGAGACGCTGGCGAAGACTGAGCGGGTTCGCTTGTCGATCACGCGCATCCTGCGCTCCGCTTGGGAAGCGCTCTCGCATCGCCGCACGCTTGGCTACACGCTGGCGACCGGGTTCATCTTCGGCGCCGTCATTTCCTATCTCGGCACCTCGCAACAGATCTTCCAGGACCAGTATGGCACCGGCCAGTTGTTCGGCGTCTATTTCGGCCTTCTCGCCGCCGGCATCGGCGTCGCCTCCTTCGCCAATGCCCGCCTGGTGATGCGCTTCGGCATGCGCAATCTGTCGAAATGGTCCTTGCGAACCTCCTGCCTCTCCTCGCTCGCTTTCCTGCCCTTCGCCCTCCTGCTCGACGGGCACCCGCCCTTCTGGATCTTCATGGCCTATATGGCCGTCCTGTTCTTCTGCAACGGCCTGCAATTCAGCAATTACAGCGCGCTGGCCATGGAGCCGATGGGCCACATCGCCGGCGTCGCCGCCGCCGTCATCGGTTCGGTGTCCAATCTCATCGCCGTCGCAACCGGCAGCCCGATCGGCCGGCTCTATGACGGCACGGTCATCCCGCTCGTCGCCGGCTTCGCCGGTCTCGGCGTCGCCGCCTGGATTTCCGTCGAATGGGCCGAACGTGACTGAGGTCAGCCCCGCATCCGTTCGCCCTTGGGATCGAAGAGCGGCTCGCGCTGCGGCCTTGCCTTGTAGCGTTTGCCGATGATCTCGATCTCGAAGCCCTCATCCTCTTCGGCGATCTCCTTCGGCACATAACCGAGCGCCACTGAACGGCCGGCGAAATGGGCATAGCCGCCAGACGTGATCCAGCCGATCACCTTGCCCTTGTGCCAAACCGGCTCGTCGCCGATGACGTCGACATCCTTGGTCTCGACGGTAAAGGTGAGCAGCCTGAGCTTGCCGCCCATCTCCTTCTCCTTGAGTACGCCGTCACGGCCGATGAAGTCGTTCTTCTTGAAGGAGACGAAACGGCCGAGGCCAGCTTCCAACGGCCCATAGATCGGGCGATATTCGCGCGCCCAGGTGCCCCAGGATTTCTCGAGCCGGAGCGACATCAGCGCCCTCCCGCCGAAATGAGCGAGGCCCAGCTCGCGTCCCGCTTCGACAATCATGTCATGCGCGGCGAGGAGATAGTCCGAACGCACCCAGATCTCGTAGCCGAGATCGCCGGTGAAGGAGACACGTCCCACCTTGGCCGGCACGACGCCCAGGTCCATCTCGCGGAAGGTCATGAAGGGAAAGGCTTCGTTGGAAACATCGGCGTCGGTGAGCTTGGCCAGAAGATCACGGGCGCGCGGGCCCGCGATGGACAACCCCGCGAGCTCGACGGTCAATGGCCGCACCGAGACGCTGCCGTCCTTCGGCAGATGCGCCTCGAACCAGCGCATATGATAGTTTTCGGCCGGGCCTGAGCCGAAGATGTAGAAGCGCTCGTCATCGGCCTTGGCGACGGTGAAGTCGCCGATCAGCTTCCCCGCCTCGTTGAGCATCGGCGTCAGCGCCAGATGGCCCTTGACCGGCATGCGGTTAGCGAGGAGATGCGACAGCCAGGTCTCGGCGCCCGGCCCGGTGATCTCGTATTTGGCATAACCGGTGATCTCGATCACACCGACGCGCTCGCGCACCGCGCGGCATTCATCGCCAACGATCGGGAAGGCGTTGGAGCGGCGGAAGGTGATCTTCTCCGCGGGCTTCTTGCCCTTGGGCGCGAACCACAGCGCCTGCTCGAGACCATAACCGACGCCGAAGAAGGCGCCCATCGCCTTGAACCGGTCATAGAGCGGGCTGGTGCGCAGCGGGCGCGCCGCCGGCAATTCCTCATTCGGGAAGGTGATGCGGAAGCGGCGGCCGTAATTCTCGGTCACCTTCTTCGAGGTGTAGGACATGTTGGCCCAGGAACCGTAACGCGCCACATCCATGGCCCAGATGTCGAAGCCCGGATCGCCATCGACGATCCAGTTCGACAGAGCGAGACCGACGCCGCCGCCCTGGCTGAAGCCTGCCATCACGCCGCAGGCCACCCAGTAATTGTGGAGACCCCGGATCGGACCGACCAGCGGATTCCCGTCGGGCGCGAAGGTGAAGGGTCCGTGGATGACATTCTTGATGCCGGCTTTGGCGAGGGCAGGATGATGCTGGAAGGCGCGCTCGAGATTGTCGGAGATATGATCGAGATCGGGCGGCAAAAGCTCGGTCGAGAAATCCCACGGCGCCGCCTTGGGCGACCACGGCCGGCCATTGGGCTCATAGGTGCCGACCAGGGCGCCGGTGCGCTCCTGGCGCATATAGAGCTCGCCATCGAAATCGATGCAATGGAACATCTCGCGGCCGGTCTCCTTGTTGAAGGCGACGACCTCCGGGATCTCCTCGGTGATGAGATATTGATGCGCCATCGCCAGGATCGGCAGTTCGAGACCGACGAAGCGCCCGACCTCGCGCGCCCACAGGCCGCCGGCATTGACAACATGCTCGGCCTGGATCGTGCCGCCTTCGGTCACCACATCCCACGTCCCATCCGGGCGCTGCACGGTGTCGGTGACCCTGTTCTTGCGGATGACTTCGGCGCCCTGGACCCGCGCCGCCTTGGCATAGGCATGTGTCGTGCCGGAGGGATCGAGATGGCCTTCGAGCGGATGGAACATGGCGCCGATGAATTGCTTTTCGTCGAGCAGCGGCCAGTGCTTCTTTGCCTCTTTCACGGGGATAAGCTCGGTCGGCACGCCCAGATAGCGGTTGCGCGCATGCGCCATCTTGAGCCAGTCCCAGCGGTCGCGGTTGGACACCAGCATGACGCCACCGGTCAGATGGATTCCGGTCGACTGGCCCGAGATCTGCTCGATCTCCTTGTAGAGATTGATCGTGTATTCCTGCAGCTTCGCGACATTGGGATCGCCATTGAGGGTGTGGAAGCCGCCGGCCGCATGCCACGTCGAGCCCGAAGTCAATTCGTCGCGTTCGACGAGCACGACGTCCTTCCAGCCGCGCTTGGTGAGATGATAGAGCACCGACGCCCCGACGACACCGCCGCCGATGACGACAACACGAGCCTGACTGCGCATGGGAATTCCTTGAAAAGGAAGAGATAGGGCCTCAGACTTTAAGCCAAAGGCCAACCTTGTCGCAACGGCGTGCCTGCCATTCCCCGGTGAGAAGTTCTCAACCTCATCCCGACCCTGTAGGATGCGCTGTACCATGCGCTACATGCTGGCCCTCCTCTTGCTCGCCATCAGCCAGCCCGTCACGGGCGCGGCCTCGGCCAAGACCGTCGACCTCGAGCTCGTTCTCGCCGTCGATGCTTCGGGCAGTGTCGATGACCGTGAATACGCCTTGCAGCTCGAGGGCATCGCGCGGGGTTTTCGCGACGCCACGGTGCGCCGCGCCATCCGCTCCGGGCCGACGAAAAGCATCGCAGTCACTTTGCTCGTCTGGGCCGAGCCGCAGATCCCCAAGGACACGACCGGCTGGTTCGTCATTACGTCCGACGCGGAGGCCGAAGGTTTTGCCGCGACGGTCGCCGCCTTTCCGCGCCGGCAAACCGGCGCGACGGCGATCGGCGAAGGCATCGCCGCCGCTTTGCGGGCCATCGACGGCAACGATGTCGAAGCGGCGCGTGCCGTCGTCGATGTGTCTGGCGATGGCCGCGAGTCGGTGGCGCGCGAATTCACCGTCCTCGTCGGACAGGCACGCGCCATGGCCCTGAGCCGCGGTGTGGTGATCAACGGGCTTGCCATCCAGAACGAGGTCGGCGATCTGGCCGACTATTACCGCCGCTATGTCCAGGCCGGACCCGACAGCTTCGTGATGGCGGCCAAGGATTACGAGGACTTCGCCGAGGCGATGCGCCTCAAGCTCTTGCGCGAGATCGAATATCGTCCGCGCCTCGCATTCGGTTCCAGATAGGAGAAGATCATGAAACATCGCAAGCTCGGCAGCGAGCTCACCGTCTCCGCCATCGGCCTCGGCTGCATGGGCATGAGTTATGCCTATGGCGGCCAGGAAGAAGCGAAGTCGATCGAAACTCTGCGGCGCGCCGTCGATCTCGGCGTCACCTTCTTCGACACGGCTGAAGTCTACGGACCCTTCGAAAACGAGATCCTGGTCGGCAAGGCGTTGAAGAATGTCCGCGACAAGGTCGTCATCGCCACGAAATTCGGTTTCACCTTCGGCACGGCGACCCCCGGCACCTCGCCGATCACCGGTGTCGACAGCCGGCCCGTACACGTGAAGGAAGTGGCCGAGGCTTCGCTCAAGCGGCTCGGCATCGACCATATCGATCTCTTCTATCAGCACCGCGTCGACCCCAAGGTGCCGATCGAGGACACAGTGGGCGCGATGGCCGATCTCGTGCGCCAGGGCAAGGTCAGAGCGCTCGGCCTGTCGGAAGCGAGCGCCGCGACGATCCGCCGGGCCCATAAGGTTCATCCGATCGCGGCGGTGCAAAGTGAATATTCGCTATGGACACGTGACCCGGAAGCCGAAGTGCTGCCCACCTGCCGCGAGCTAGGCATCGGCCTGGTGCCCTACAGTCCTTTGGGGCGCGGCTTCCTCGCCGGCGCCATCCGCTCGGCCGAAAGTCTCGCCGGTAATGACTGGCGGCGCACCCAGCCGCGCTTCCAGGCGGAAAACATCAAGGCCAACATGACTTTCGTCGAGACGCTCGAAAACATCGCCCGCCAGAAGAAGATCACGCCGGCGCAGCTGGTGCTCGCCTGGGTGCTGCATCAGGGCGATTTCATCGTGCCCATCCCGGGTGCGCGCAAGATCAATCATCTCGAGGACAACGCCGGCGCGGTCGACGTCGTGCTGACGGCGCAGGACGTCGCCGCCATCGCAGCCGCCGTACCGAAGGACGCCGTCGCCGGCAAGCGCTACACCGACGAAGGCCTGAAGATGGTCAACGTATAGGCTGGCTTCTATTCCTGCAGCGAGAGGCCGGGGTTCTTCACCCCGGCGTCGACCTCGGCCTGGTAGAAGCGGGCGCTGACGAAGCCGAACAGCGTCCAGCCGGCAAAGACGCACAAGCCGCCCAGCATCAGCGCCTGCTCGCCGGAACTGTAGAGCGCATAGAAGCTGTAAGCCGTGGCGATCATGGCGATGATGTTGGTCACCAAGGCCGGGCGAGCCGGGACGCGGGCAATCTTCTGGATGGTGATCAGCGCCGCCATCGACATCACATAGGGCACCAGATTGGTCACCACCGCGAAGTCGACGATCTTCTGGAACTGGCTGCTGAGCTCGGGACTGATCGTCATCAATGACAGTGCGACCTGCGCGGCCAGAAGGACGAGCATGCCGACGATCGGCGTGCCTGTTTTGGTCCCCATCTTGAAGATCGGCAGGAAGTAGCCGACATCGGCCGAGCTCTTGAACACTTGCGCCACGGTGAACTGCCAGCCGAGCAGCGAGCCGATGCAGGCGATCACCATGGCGGCGGTCACGATCTGGCCGACCATCGGCGAGAACATCATGGAAAAGACGAGTCCGAAGGGCGCGTTGGATGTGGCGAGCTCGGCATTGGGTATGATGCCGGCGATGACGTTGGTCGAGACGATATAGATGATGGCGGCGCCGATCGTGCCGCCGAGCACGGCGATCGGCACGTCGCGCTCCGGATTCTCCGCCGCATCGGCGTTGGCGCAGGCCGATTCGAGCCCGAGAAAGGCCCACAGCGTTATCGAGATCGAGCTGCCGACCGCCGGCAGGAAATCGAGATTCTTCGGGTTCCAGGCCGCCGTCCAGGTCGCGCCGCTGAACCAGAACCAGCCGAGCAACGCCACGACGACGACCGGCGCGATGACACCCCAGACCGTAATGGCGCCGATCTGGCCGGTGATGCGCGCGCCGCCGAAATTCGCAACCGTCGTCACCACCAGGAGCACGATCGTCCAGAAACAGGTCTGGAGCGGCGACAGGGTGCTGTTGAACAGCACCATGCCATATCCGACCGCAGTAATGGCGATGGCGACATTGGCGATGACGAGCGACAGGCCGTAAGTATAGTTCGCCATGAAGTTGCCGGCCTTGCCGAAGGCGTATTCGGCATAACCGCCCATGCCGCCGGGCTTGCGGCTGAGCATGCCGCAGCGCGCGAAGGCATAAGCGAGAGCCAGCGAGCCGCCGGCAGTGACGATCCAGGAGAAGAGCGAGATCGTGCCCACTTCGGCGAGCTTGGACGGCAGCAGGATGATGCCGGACCCAATCATGTTGACAGCCGTCAGGATGGTCAGCTGCCAGACATTCATTTTCGACTTGGACGCAGCCATACCCAACCCCTCCTCGTCAGCCCGCCTCAGCGCAGACAGTAGATGCGGTAAAGCCCCTCCTCCACCTCGACGCCATGCGTGTCATGGGTGAAGCCGGGAAAACGCAGGTCATAGGCCTCCAGCGCCTTGAGATAGCCGAGCACCGGCCCGTCGGCCGGCCCCGCATTCTCGCCCGGCATCAAAAGAGGAATGCCGGGCGGATAAGGCACGACGCCGGTGGCGACGGTGCGCCCGGCCAGCTGTTCGAGCGTCACCTGCTCGACATCGCCCTGCACCAAGCGTTCATAGGCATTGACCGGGCTCATATCGGGGCGCGGCAGGACGGAGAAACCGGTCGCCATATTGGCGGTGGTCTTGAGCTGGTCCATCGCCTGGAACATCGTATCGGCGAGATCGCGCAGCCCCATGCCGGCATAACGGCCGGGATGATCCTGCATCAATGAGGGAATGGCGAATTCGAGCGACAGATTGGCGTCATAGTCGCGTTTGAAGTCGCAGAGTGCACTCACCAGCGATCCCCATTTGCCCTTGGTGATACCGATCGAGAACAGGAAAAGAATGGTGAAGTCGGTCGTCTTCTCGACCACGATGCCCTGGGCATCGAGATAGGCCGTCACGACACTGGCCGGAATGCCGACCGGCATCAGCCCGCCGCCCGGCGCGACGCCGGGCGTCACGATCGAGACCTTGATCGGATCGAGCATGCAGTAGCCGTCTTCGATCTCGCCAAAACCGTGCCACGCCTCGCCGGGCTTCAGCACCCAGCAGGATGGGTCGGTCGTCAGAGCTTCGGCCGAGGCTTCGTGGAAAGGGCTGGTGCGGCCGGTCTTGGGATCGCGCACCTTTGGCGGCTGCCAGCAATCGAAGAACCATTCGCCCTTGTCGGCGAATTCGCTGTTGAGGCGGGCCATCATCTGACGGAAGGCGACCGCCTCCTCGATCGACTCGCCCGTCAGCGCCTGGCCGCCCGGCCCGTCCATCATCGCCGCCGAAACATCATTCGACGCGATGATTGGATAACAGGGCGAGGTCGAGGCATGCATCATGAAGGTCTCGTTGAAGAGACCATGCGGAATGGGGCGCCTGCCATCGCGCACATGGATGAAGGAGGCTTGCGACAGCGCCGCCAGCAATTTGTGGGTCGACTGGGTGGCGAACACCGTCGGCTTGTCTGGCCCGTGATCGCGCGGACTGCCGTGCATGGCGAAACGGTCGCGATAGATCGGGTTGAACCGCGCATAGCCGTACCATGCTTCGTCGAAATGCAGCCGGTCGACGCTGGCGCCGAGCAACTCTTCGACCCGCGTGACATTGTAGCAGAGCCCGTCATAGGTCGAATTGGTGATGATGGCGTGTTTCGGCTGACGATCCTTGAGACCGGCGGTCAGGGGATTGGCCTCGATCGCCTGGCGGATCGCGACATTGGTGAGCCGTTCGGGTGGAATCGGCCCGATGATGCCATAGTGGTTGCGCGTCGGCACCAGATAGGTCGGGATGGCTCCCGACATGGTCATCGCATGCTCGGCCGACTTATGGCAGTTGCGGTCGCACAGCGCGATCTGGTCGCGACTGACGCTCGCCATCAGGATCACCCGGTTCGATGTCGATGAGCCGTTGGTGACGTGATAGCTGCGATGCGAACCGAAGACGCGCGCCGCATATTTTTCGCTGGCCCCGATCGGCCCCGAATGGTCGAGCAAGGAACCGAGCTCGCCGACCGAGATCGAGAGATCGGAGCGCAGCAGCCTCTCGCCGAAGAACTCGAAGAAGGCGCGCCCCGGCGGCGACTTGAGAAAGCCGGTGCCGCCCGTATGGCCCGGCGTGTGCCACGAATATTCATGCACTTGCGCGAATTTCGTGAGCGCCGCGAACATCGGCGGCAAAACCGTGCCGCGATAGCGCCCGATCGCCGCTTCGATCCGTCCACCGACGAAATCGACGGTATCCTCCAGCATCCAGATGAAGTCGTTGACCTTGGCCATAACGTCCGCCGGCACGCTCGAGGCGACACTGCGGTCGGCCATCAGGAAGATCGGGACATGCGTGTTCCGGTGGCGCACGGCCTCCACGACCGAAGTGGACAGATCATGGCCGTCGGGCCCCAGATCCCAATCGAGCAGGACACATTGCAGGGCCGGATCCGATCGGACGATCGCGATGGCATCCTCAGCCGACTGCGCGGTGACGACGTCGATGTCTCTGCGTTTCAGTTCAGTAACCAGCCCACGTACCGCGCGCCCAGCGGCGCTTTCCTCGGTCAGTTCGTCATCGACGACGAGGGCCTTCATTCCAAGAGTACGCCGTGCGGATAGAGCCATGGCTTCCCCCTTTGCCACGGAGTATGATCCTGACTACCCTGCTACACAAGATTCTTTTCAGGCAAGTGACATTAAGGCGACATCGTCGCGCGCGCAAAACCGCCAAGAATTTTATGCGAATGCGAAGCTCAATAGAGCCTGCCGCCATTTGGAACTTTGCGCTCGATCGCCGCCAGCACGACTTCGCCGTCACCATCGGGAAAACCGAGCGTCAGCACTTCCGACATGAACTTGCCGATCTGCCGTGGTGGAAAATTGACAACCGCCGCCACTTGCCGGCCGACGAGTTCCTCGAGCTTGTAATGCCTGGTGATCTGCGCCGAGGATCTCTTGATGCCGATCTCGGGACCGAAATCGATCTTGAGCTTGAAGGCGGGCTTGCGGGCCTCCGGATAGGGCTCCGCCTCGATGATGGTTCCGGCTCGGATATCGACCTTGAGAAAGTCGTCGAAGGCGATCGGGGCTGGCTTGTCAGTCGGCTGTGTCATGGGCCTGTGTCTTGGTTGTCCGCTCTTCCCTGAAGCTGCGGAAGACGCGGGCAAAGCCAGAGCACAGCGCCATCGGTGTTTCAAGCCGTTTCATCAGCGCCTCGCCGTCGCGCAGTTTGCGGTCGAGCGCCGCCATGGTGCGTGCAAGGCCGGTATCGTCGTCCTTGAGCCAGACCATCATCGTGTCGGCGGCGATCTTGGCGAGGCCCAGCCGCGCCGCGTCGCCTCTGAAGCCCGAAACCCGGATATCGGCGGCCGCCAGCATCCAGCCCTGCGTGACGAGTGAAGAAGCGAGCAGCGACAGCCACTCCACCGGCCCGTCCGCCGGCGCTTTCACGATATTGGCGATGGCCGCCTTATGGGGCGCCAGCAATTCGAAACGGCGAAGCATGATATCGAAAAGGCGATCATGCGCGTCGCCCTCGACCGGGTCATCGGTGAGCGAGGCGAGCAGCTGGTTGTCCATCCGGCTGGCGAATGCGTCCAGAATGTCGGGCTTGCCCGATCTATGCCGGGCGAGGTCGGCGAGGCTGACCTCGGCGTTCTAGCCACTGCCGGCCAGCGTTATCTCCGGCCCTGGCCTCTCCGCCGCGAGACGACAAGCGGCGTCGACGACGAGATCGCCG
>NNBT01003625.1_pt1 | contig 18386 bp, 13 predicted proteins | sample 1173831 | NCBI WGS metagenome assembly NNBT01 (sample SAMN07173936, study PRJNA388173) | plant metagenome | isolation source: symbiotic tissue sample KVJ10 | place: Norway: Troms, Kvaloya island | reverse complement strand
TAGTTCAGCACTTCGACCGGCGCCGGCGCCGCCGTCGCGAGCGACAGGAGATAGATGAAGTCGTTGGCGGGGCTCTTCAGGTTGAAGGTGACGGTGTCGGCCGACGGCGTCTCGATGCCCGTGATGTCCGTGGCCTCGATATAGGCCTTCATCGGCTCGACCTTCGGCTCGACCTTGGCGAAGCCGGCGCAATATTCGGAAAGGCCGACGATCAGATTTTCGAAATAGGTGAGGTGAGGGGAGCCGATCGCCGGGTTGCACATGCGCTTGAAGCCGCGCTCGATATCCTCGGCGGTGATCTGGCGGGCGCCGCCCGGCGCGTTCCACATGGCGCCCTGGCGAAGCTTGAAGGTGTAAGTGAGCCCGTTATTGGTGGGGACCGGCACGTTCTCGGCAAGATCGCCGACGGCCTTCACCTGCTCGGCCTGGTCAGCCGAGGCGGCGAAGCTGATCAGCTGGCGCCACACGGCGCGCTGGAAATTGACGGCATCGGACGTCGCCGGCGGAATGGTGTCGAAGCGGTCGACCTCGGCGCTGCCGAGGATGCGGAGCGTCCCGCCTTTCTGCGGCTCCTCGGCGAAGGCCGTGCCGGGAATGAAGATGGCGGTTGCCGAGGATAGCGCGAGAGCCATCAGGGCGGTGGTCGAATTGGATCTCATTGTGGTGTCCTCCCTCTCTGTCGTTGCTGGCCTTGATGCGCGTTTCCCTGGCATCAAGCGTCGTGTCTGCTTAATTTCAGCGAGCCCTCAAGTGGACGAGTGGGTGCCCCCTCATCTTGCCTGTGAGCATTTGATCAAGCAATTCGATTTGATAAGTCTGTCTGACTTCCATGTCAATGATATGATGTCAGCCGCAGGGTGTTTGTGATTATTTGATCAAACTTCTTTACACTGTCGCGTCCGATCGCCTACAGTCGCGCCGGTCAGCCCCCGCATGAGCGGCGGGCAAGGAAGGGGCGTTTGAACATGGCAACCATTCTCGTGCGCAACGCCAGCTATTTCGACGGCGTCGGCGATGAGCTGCGTCCGGGCACGAATATTCTGGTCGTCGATGGGCGTATCGAGGCCGTCTCCGACCGGCCGATCCCGGTGCGTTCGGGAATCGAATTCGACATCGGCGGCAGAGCGCTTCTCCCCGGTTTGATCGACGCGCATGCGCATGTCTTCGCCGTCAATCTGGTGGAAGCCCGCAATCGCAACATGACCCTGACCGAGATGACGGCGCGCGCGGTACCGCGCATTCGCGCCATGCTCGACCGCGGTTTCACCAGCGTGCGTGACGTCGCCGGCGGCGATGTCGGCATACGGATAGCGATCGCGGAAGGCTTCATTCCCGGACCCCGCTTGTTCGTGGGCGGCCCGGCGCTCGGCCAGACCGGCGGTCATGGCGATCACCGCAGCCGCACCGATGACCGCACCGATATCGATTACAATTCGGGCGCCTTCACCTTCCAGTGCCGGCTCGTCGATGGGCCGGACGAGATGCGCCGGGTCGTGCGCAATGAATTGCGCAAAGGCGCCGATCACATCAAGGTCCTGGCCTCGGGCGGCGTGGGCTCGCCTGACGATGCCATCGAGAACCTGCAATTCAGCACGGAAGAGCTCGAGATCGCAGTGCGCGAGACGGCGGTGCGCGGCAAATATGTCTGCGCCCATGCCTATACGAGCGACGCTATCCGCCACGCCGTCGGCGCCGGCGTGCGCACCGTCGAGCATGCCAATATGATCGATGCCGGCACTGCGGGCTTCGTCGCCGGCAAAGGCGCTTATGTCGTGCCGACCCTCGTCTGCTACGAAGAGACCGCCAAGCATGGCGAGCGGCTCGGCCTTTCGCCCTATGTCATGGACAAGCTCGATCTCGTCAATCGTGCCGGTATCGCCATGCTCGGCATCTGCAAAGCGGCCGATGTGAAGCTCGGCTTCGGCACCGACCTCATGGGCGAGATGGAATATGCGCAGTCGGACGAATTTGCGATCCGCGGCCGCGTCCAGAAGCCCGCCGACATCCTGCGCTCGGCGACCTCCGTCAATGCCGAGATCCTGCAGCAGAGCGGCCGGCTCGGCGTCATCGCGCCAGGCGCTGTGGCCGATCTGATCGTCTGCGATGGTGATCCGTTGCGGGATATCTCACTGCTTTCCGATCCGAAGAAGAATCTGCGCCTCATCATGAAAGCGGGAGCGATCTACCGGACCGATCTATCGGGCCGCGAGCTGCACTAATGCTATTTTTTAGGTGACCGATATGCGGCGCTTGGCCAAGCGGATTTCGACGACATCGGTGAAAAGCTTCGGCATGTATGAGAAGGCGGCGCGCTTGGCCGATGCCGGCCTCGACCTCATCCATCTCGAGGTCGGCCGGCCCTATGCCGACACGCCCTCGCATATCAAGCAGGCGACGATCGCCGCTTTGAGCGAGGGCAAGGTCCATTACAGCGATCCGCGCGGCACGCCGGAGCTGCGCCAGACGCTGGCCGAGAAGCTCAGCCGGCGCAATGCGATGACTATCGGGCCGCAGGATGTCCTGGTGACCAACGGGCTCACCCACGCCTCCTTCGCCGTCTTCATGGCGCTGCTCGATCGGGGCGACGAAGTCATCCTGCTCGAGCCGCATTATCCGCAGCATGTCGGCAAGATCGAGCTCGCCGGCGGGGTGCCGGTCTTCGCCCGGCTCGATGTCGAGAACAATTTCGCGATCTCTCCGGCGGCGATCGAAGCCGCGGTTACGCCGCGCACCCGGATGATCGTGCTGGTCAATCCCGCCAACCCGACGGGGCGCGTCTATAGCCGGGCCGAGCTTCAGAGCCTCGCCGACATCGCCATCCGCCACGACCTCATCGTCGTGTCGGACGAGGTCTATGAGGACATCCTGTACGACGGCGCCCGGCATATCAGCATCGCGGCCCTCGACGGCATGGCGGAGCGGACGGTGTCGATGTTCGCCTTCACCAAGTCCTATGCCATGGACGGCTGGCGCATCGGTTATCTTGCGGCGCCGCAATGGCTGATGCCGGCTCTGCTCAAGGTCACGCTCAACGATGTGACGCATGTGAACACCTTCATCCAGGACGGCGCCCGCGCCGCCGTGCAGGGGCCTGAGTCGGTGCTGCAGGAGCTCGTGGCGGACGATCTCAGAAAGCGCGATTTCGTGGTCAAGTCGCTGAACCAGATGCCGGGGGTGAGTTGCGCCTTTCCGGAAGGTACCATCTATGCCTTCCCGGATATCCGGCAGACCGGCATTCCCTCGCAGCAGCTCGCCGACATGATCCTGGACAAGGCCCGGGTCGTGGTCGAGGCCGGCAGCTTCTACGGCCCCGCAGCCGAGGGCCGCTTGCGTATCTGCTTCGGCTCGGAGTCGATGGCGCGGCTGGAGCAGGGGATGAAACGGCTGCAGACTTTCTTCAACGGGCTGTGATGGGCCCGCGTGCCGTCATGACGGCAACAAGCGAGTATCAAAATACGTCATGGTGGCGCAGCGCGGCGGCATCGCCGCCGACGGATCCGCTGTCGGCGGATCTCAGCGTCGATGTCGCCGTGATCGGCGCCGGCATGACCGGCCTGACGGCGGCCTGGCATCTGGCGCGGCAAGGTGCCCACGTCGGCGTGCTCGAGGCGGAGGCCATCGGCAGCGGCGCCAGCGGCGTGAATGCCGGCTTCGTGGTGCCGAACTTCGCCAAGGCCGACCCCGCCGCCGTCCTGGCGCGTCTCGGCGCGGAACGGGGCAGGAGCCTGCTGACCCTGATCGGGGCGGGAGCCGACCGCGTCTTCGCCACCGTGCGTGATCAGGTCATCGACTGCGACGCCGAGCAGGTCGGCTGGATGCAGGTCGCTCATACCGATGCCATGCTGGCCACCCTGCGCCGGCGTGCCGAGGACTGGCAGGCGATTGGCCGGCCGATACGAATTCTGTCGGCTGACGAGGCAAGGCGGCGCACCAGCCTCAGATTCTGCGCCGGCGCGTTGCTCGACGAGAGCGGCGGCATGTTGCATCCCTTGAGTTATGTGCGCGGCCTGGCGCGGATCGCGATCGCCGCCGGTGCCGCCGTGTTCGAGAAAGCCGGCGTCGCGGCCGTCGAGCGCAAGGGCGCCGGCTGGCGGCTTGCTGTCGGCCGGCACGTTGTCGAGGCGGGCAAGGTGCTGCTCTGTACCAACGCCGCTGAATACGGCATCGCGCGCCGGCTTGCCCACGCCGTCGTGCCGCTGACCGTGTATCAGATCGCGACCAAGCCGTTGCCGCGCGCCGTTGCCGAGCATATCGCGCCCGGCCGGCACCCCATCGCCGACACACGCGCCAATCTGTTCACCTATCGCCTCGACCGCGACAACCGCCTGATCAGTGGCGGCGTGGCCATGCTTCCGCTCGGCGCGCATGGGCGCATGGCGCGTATGATCGCGCGCCGCCTCATGCGCGAGCTCGGCCTCGCCGAGGTGCCGGCGCTCGACCATGTGTGGCGCGGCACCGCTGCCATGACGACCGATTTCCTGCCGCATCTCTACGAGCTCGGTCCGGGATTCATCGCCGGCATCGGCTGCAATGGCCGCGGCATCGCCTTGACCGCCATGCTGGGCGAGGTGCTGGCCAATGCCGCGTCCGGTGCGCGGCTCGCCGACTTGCCCATTCCCTTGGCCAAGGCGCGCCCGATCCCGTTTTATTTATTGGCGCGCGCCGCGCCGTCGATCGCCATCGCCCAGGCCAGATGGCAGGATCAGCTTTCGATCAGGGGACATTCATGAAGGACCACGCAATGCCCGGCACGCTCACGCTCGATCTCCTCTATGCGTCGCCGTCCCTCATCGGCACGACGCCGGAAGGCTGCTTCTGGTCGGCTGACGGCGCCCGTCTCGGCTTCCTGTGGAACGATCGCGGCGAAAGCTTTCGCGACATCTGGGTCCATGACGTCGCACGTGCGACGAGGATGAGGCTCACTCATCTTGGCGGCGAGGCCGGTCCTGGAATATCCGAAGCCGTCTGGCTCGGCGACGGGCGGATCGTCTTCGTCCTGGCCGGCCGTCTTTATATTGTAGGCACCGACGGCGAGATCGAGCCGGACTGCGCCGATGTAAGCGCGCTGGCGGTTTCGGCCGACGGGATGAAGCTCGCTTTTACGTCGCGCGGATCGCTGATGGTCAAGGATTTCGGCACGCAGGCGCCGGCCCGCCTCCTCGTTCCGGGGGCTGAGCGCATCGCCATCGAGTCCTTCGAATGGGCCGCGACCGGTGACCTGATCGCCTTCGTCCTCGCCGACAACAGCAAGGTGCGGCAGATCGAGATCGCTTATGATGCGCAAGGTATCGCGCATCGCGATATGTTCACGCGGGCCTTCCCGGGCGATGAGATCGTGCGCCTGCAGCCCGGGGTCGTGTCAGCGTCGGGCGGCGAGCCGACCTGGTTCGACCGCCCCGACGAGCAGAACGCGATCTGGGGCTTTGGCCTCTCGGGCGACGGCCGGTCGCTGTTTGTCAATGAGAGCGATCTCAGCATCAAGTCCCATACGATCTTCGTCTATGACGTCGCGACGGCGGCGCGCACGACCTTCTATCATTTCCACGATCCGATTCAGATCCGGCCCGACTGGCAGGTGGCCTGGGCGCCCGGCGATCGCGGTCTGATCCTTCTGACCAACCGCGACGGTTACAACCATCTCTATCGTCTGCCGGCGGCAGGCGCGGCGCCGGAACGGATCACCGAGGGGGCGTGGGAGATCGAGGCGTTCAAGCTCGATCGCCGGCGGGAGCGGATCTTTTTCACCGCCAACCGGTCGCATCTGGCGGAGCGGCAGATTTACAGCGTTCCGGTGGCGGGCGGCGAGATCGCGGCCCTGACCAACGAGCCGGGAACGCACAAGCCTGTCTATTCGCCGGTTTTCGACTGGGTTGCCGATCGCTTCAGCGCCGATCGCGCACCGCCCGAGATCCATGTGCGGCGTCTCGACGGCGACCAGCCGGCGACCCGAGTGACGCAGTCGCCGCTGCCGGCGTTTCATATGCACAACTGGGCCGAGGTGCGGTATGTCGATTGCGTCAGCCGCGTCGACGGCGCGCCGCTGACCGCGCGGCTGATGCTGCCATCCGATTACGAGCCCGGCCGGCGTTATCCCGTGGTCGTCGGCTCGGTCTATTCCGACGCTTTGTGCAATCAGTGGGGCGGGCGCGACATTCACCCGTCCTGGGGCTTCGATCAGTGCCTCGTCGCGCAAGGGTTTCTGGTCGTCAATCCGGGGATCCGCGGCAGTTTCGGCCGCGGCAAGGACTGGAATCGCCCGATGCTGCATTCCTATGGCGGGCTCGACATCGAGGATATCGCCGACTGTGTGCACGGTCTGATCGAGCAGGGTTATGCCGATCCGGCCCGTATCGGCCTGTGGGGCTCGAGCTATGGCGGGCTGATGACCCTGATGTCCTTGTTCAAGAAGCCCGGAGTCTATGCCGCCGGCGTCGCCGGCGCGCCGGCAACCAATGTCTCGCATGCCTATCCGGAACAGGAATGGATCATGGGGGCGCCGCGCGGTGACGACTATCCGGCGCGTTACGAGCGCCAGTCGGCGCTCTTTCACACGGCAGGGCTGGCCGACCCCTTGATGATCATCCATGGCACCCGCGATGAGGTCGTCCTCTATGCCGACACGGTGGCGCTCATCGAGAGGTTCATCGCGCAGGGCAAACGCTTCGAGCTGGTGACCTTGCCGGGATCGGGCCATTCCTGGGCGCGGGAGAGCCTGGCCCAGACCCGGTTTGCCTATGGCAAGATGGTGGAATTCTACACCGCCCATCTGATGCAACGTTAGGCTACAGGCCCTGGTTACCTTGGGGGCATTTCGCGTAAACTCCCGATTCGATGTTTGACGATTTTTTCGGCCTCCTCATCCTCGTGCTGGTGGTGATCTTCTTCACCCCGCTCATCCTGTCCATCGTCGCCATGAGCCGGACCGGCGACCTGAGACGCCGGCTCATGGTGCTCGAGACCAAGCTCGCCCAGTATCAGACGGATGGGGTGCAGCCCCGGCCGGAAGCGGCTGAAGCGGCGGTGCAGGAGCCTTTGGCTCCCGAGGCCGAGGTCACCGAAGCGCCCGCGGCCGAACCGGCGGAGCCCGCGGCCCGCCCCGGCCGGGTCTGGGCGCAGGCCAGCCAGTCGCAAGGCAAGCCGGAGGAAAAGCTCGAAGCCGAAGCCGCACCGGAAGCGGCCGAACCGGCCGAAGCCGCAGCAGCGCCGCCGCCGCCGCCGCCACCACCCGCGGCACCCCGCGCGGGCATCGAGGAACGCCTCACGTCGCGCTGGCTCGTCTGGGTTGGCGCCATCGCGCTGGCGCTTGCCGGCATCTTCCTCGTCAAATATTCGATCGAAAATGCGCTGCTCACCCCGGCCATGCGCATCTCCGCCGGGCTCGTCCTGGGCGTCGCGCTGATCCTGGCCGGCGAGTGGCTGCGCCGCCGTTCGGGTGACCAGCAGATCGCCGCCCTCAAGCCCGATTATGTGCCGGGCGCTCTGGTGAGCGCCGGTCTTTTCATCTGTTTCGCCAGCATCTATGCCGCTTATGCCCTGGTCGATCTTCTGGGGCCGACGGCCACCTTCATCGGCCTTGCGGCGGTGGCGTTCGTCGCCTTCGTTCTGGCGGCGCTGCATTCGCCCATCGTCGCGATCATCGGTCTGCTGGCCGGCTTCGCGACGCCGGCGCTGGTGAGCTCGAACGATCCGAGTGCCGGAATCCTCTTCGCCTATCTGGCCTTCATCGCCGCCGCCGCTTACGCCGTGGTGATCTATCGCGGCTGGGGCTGGCTCGCTTATGGCGCGACAATCGGCGGCCTGCTGTGGGTCGGCCTGTGGATCGTCGGCCCGATGCAAGCCGGCGATCTGATGATCATCGCCGCTTTCCTCGCGGTGCTGTCGGCGGCGGCGGTCTGGCTCGCTCTGCGCCTGACGCCCGACGACGCGCCCTCGATCTGGGACGGGGCGCATCGCCCCGACGGTCCCGAATTCAACGGCTGGCTGGCGGTGACGGGCGCGGTTGGTTTGTTCGCCTTTGCCGCACTGCTCTTCCAGGCGCCGATGGTCAATCTGATGCTGGCGGCGGTCGGCGCGGTGGTGCTGGCTTTCGCCGGGCGGCGCTTCGAGCGCTTCGACGGTTTCATCGCCCATGCCGCCGCATTGCTGTTCCTGGTGCTGGCGGCCTGGGAGCCGGAGGGCATTCTCGGCCAGTTCATCTATGACATCGATGCCGGAATCGTCGCGCCGGACGGCGCGCTGTTCTCGCCGGTCGCGAAGAGCTTCGTGCTGTCGCATCTCTTCGCCGCCGCGCTCATCACCGGGCTCGGCTATTTCCTGCTGCGCGGCAGCCGGCGTCCATTCATCTGGGCCGGCATCTCACTTTTGGGCGCCTTGCTCATCCTGGCGATGGCCTATGCCAGGAGCCGCTTCTTCACCACCGATCTTCTGTGGACGATCACCGCGACGCTGTCGGCCGCCATCGCCGTGGCGCTCGCCGGCATGCTGAACAAGCTGCGCGAGGACCGATCCTATCGCCTGGCGCTCGGCTTCTATGCCGCCGCCGCCATTGCCGGCGTCAGCTTCGCCTTCGCTTTCGTCTTCCGTGAGGCGTGGCTCACCGTCGCTCTGGCGCTGCAGCTGCCCGCACTCGCCTGGCTCGAAAAGAGCCTCGATCTGAAGGAACTGCGCAAGCTCGCCCTTGCCGTGGCCGCGGTCATCCTGGTGCGTCTCGCCTTCAATCCCTATGTGCTGAGCTACGAGACCAATCACGCGCTCGGCACCCAATGGATCCTCTATGGCTATGGCATTCCGGCGCTGGCCTTCTTCGCCGCCGCCTGGATGTTCCGCCAGCGCTTCAGCGATCTTACCGTGACCGTGCTCGAAAGCGGTGCCTTCGTCTTTGCGCTGCTGCTGGTCGCGCTCGAGATCCGCATCTTCACCGAAGGCCGGATCGCCGCCGACAATGTGAATCTCTTCGAGCTGGCGCTGCACACGCTGGTCTGGCTTGGCGCCGGCTGGTGGCGGCTTCGGGCCTATGCCGCCGCCGGGCGCGCCGTCGACAAATGGTGGGCCGGCATTCTCATCGGGCTCGGCCTTCTGGGCGTCGTCTTCGGTCAACTCTTTGCGCTCAACCCGGTCGTCACCTATGACAGCGTCGGAACCGCTCCGATCCTCAATACGCTGATCGTCGCTTATCTGGCGCCGGCGCTGCTCGTCGGCCTCATCGCCTGGAGCCTGCCGGACCTGCCGCAGCTCAAGCAGCTGCGCACGCCGCTGTCGGCGCTGGCGCTGATCCTGGTGCTCACCTGGGTGACGCTCGAGACCAAGCGTTTCTTCCAGGGCCCGCTGCTCGACTTCTGGGCACTCAGCGATGCGGAATATTACGCTTATTCGGTCGTCTGGCTGATCTCGTCTTTCATCCTGCTGGGGCTTGGCATGTGGCGGGGGGTGCCGTGGCTCAGGCATGGGGCGCTCGCCATCCTGATCCTGACCGTCTGTAAGGTATTCCTGTCCGACATGGCAGCTTTGGGAGGCCTCTACCGGGTCTTCTCGTTCCTCGGTCTTGGCCTCTGCCTGGTGCTGATTGGCTATCTATATCAGCGCTTTGTCTTCACCGGGAGGAAAGCGGAAGATAAGCCTGCTAGCGGCTAATATTCCTCAATCACAAAAACTTTGCCTTGAAGTTGAGCGGACAGCTACAACATGCGCCGTGATCTAGGGAAAACTATAACGTTACGTAATAATCACTTAGCGAGGTTTTAGCGATCATGAAGCCCTTTGCCATTGCCGGCATCCAGATGCATCTGGGCCACGGCTCCAACATCGAGGCCATGCGCCAGCGCATCGATCTGACAATGCATCTGTTTCCCTGGGTGCAAATGGTGATGTTCTCCGAGCTCGCCTGCTACGGCCCGCTCCTGCAGCATGCCCAGCCGCTTCCCGGCGCCGCCGAGGATGCCTTCCGCGATATGGCCCGCCACCACCGCATCTGGATCGTCAACGGTTCCATGTATGAGCGCCGCGACGGCGGCATCTTCAACACCACCTCGGTCGTCAATCCGGAAGGCGATGTGGTCGGCCGCTACCGCAAGATGTTCCCGTTCCTGCCGCTCGAGCAGGGCGTCCAGGCGGGCACCGACTTCTTCACCTTCGATGTCGAGGGGGCCGGCAAGTTCGGCGTTCTCAACTGCTACGACATCTGGTTCCCCGAGACGTCGCGCCAGCTCGCTTCGATGGGCGTCGATGTCATCCTGCATCCGGTCATGACGCATACGATCGACCGCGATGTCGATATCGCCATCAGCCATGCGACCTCGGCGATGATGCAGTGCTACGTCTTCGACGTGAACGGCCTGGGCGCCGGCGGCAATGGCCGCTCCTGCGTCTTCGATCCGTCGGGCCGTCAGCTGTTCATGGGCGACACGACCGAGCAGATCATCCCGATCGAGATCGACATGGAGCTGGTGCGCCGCTCGCGCGAGCGCGGCATCAGGGGCCTGGGCCAGATGGCCAAGAGCTTCCGCGACCGCGCCGTCGACTTCCCGGTCTATGACCGCGAGCGTTTCGATACGGGTTATCTCGATTCACTCGGCGCGCTCGCCACACCGCGCCGCGTCGATGCGCCGGCGCCGCGCAATGTCCACACCCTGCCGGTGCGCCGCAGCCTGGTGAACTGACCTGAATGGCCTCCGGCGCTGCCGGAGGCACCTTCCATAACAGAAAGAGCGGAACAGGCGCGTCGCGGCTTGTATCCCATTCTTGTGGCAGTAGACGCACCTTCCTCAGGAGACGCTGCGCATGGATGAGAAGACCGAACAATGGATTCGGATGCTGGAAGCGCAATGGTCCAAGCCGGATGGTTTTCTGGGAAGAGCTAGAGATGGCAACTTTGACGAACATCAGGCCGAAGATTTCATAAGGCAGTTGGCGGACATTCAACTATCGGCATCGGATCCCGTCATCGACCGAAGGCTTGTGGCCCTGATCTGGTACATCCCGACTTTTCTCAGCTGGCAGGAAGAGCGAATAGCCGAAAAGGGAGGTCAGGCCTCTGCATTCGGGCAGATAGTGAACCGCATACATGGAATGGTCGAGGACATCTTGGGAGTCCCTTGACGTCGCCACGCTGGAACTGGGCGTTTAATCCGGCGCCACGCGGACCGGTTTGGCCGCGCTGGCCCGGATTTGGGCGGTGAAGGTGGCGCTGACCTGATAGAGCTCGCCCGGATAATATTGCCGGACCATGGAGATGTTGTCGCTGGCGCGGCGGATGAAACGTTCGACGCGCAGGCACGCGGTGCCCTCGGCGATCGCCAGTTTCTTGGCGACATCGCGGCCGGCATTTACGGCTTTGATGTTGTGGCTGGCCTCCGTCCACGGCGCTTGTTCCATGAGCCAGGTGCCGGGGGAGGTCTTCTCGAAGTTGCCGCGCGCCGCTTCGGGCAGGGCCTTGAGATTGATCAGCCTCTCCTCATAGGCGAAAGGCGTCGCATCGGCCAAATGCAGGGCGCGCAGAAGCAAGGCGGCGCCGGTGAAGCCCGCTTCCTTGAAGTCGACGGGAGGCGCCTTGAGTTCGGTTCGCTCGAGCAGGCGATAGCCATAGGCGGCGCCGCGCGCCTCGACTTCCTCGCGCATGACCGGAATCAGCAGCAAGGCTGAATCGCCCCGTGGCCGCGACACGAAGGATCCCGCTTTGCGCCGCCGTTCGATCAATCCTTCGGCGGCAAGCCCTGCCATGACCTTGTTCACCGTCATGCGCGAGCAGTCATATTGCTCCATCAGCTCATATTCATAAGGCAGGCGATGGCCGGGCGGCCAGTCGCCGGAGCGGATGCGGGACTCCAGTTCGTCGCGGATGCGCCGGTAGAGCAGCGGTGGCGCTGCGGCTTTCTTGCTGGCGGGCTTGGATTTGGTCATGTCCGCGCCTCCGCGTTGCCGCCGGCCTGAAGACCTCTGCCGACCAGAGTGACGCACAGCGCCGTGATGAAGATGGCGAGGCCGGGCGCGATGGCGAGCCACGGCATCGCATCCATATAGTTGCGCGCTTCCGACAGCATGGCACCCCAGTCGGAAGCCGGCGGCTGCACGCCGAGCCCGATGAAGGACAGGCCGCCAATGGCAATCAGCATATGGCCGAAGCGCAGGAACGCCATGGCGGCGATCGGTCCGACGGCGTTGGGAAGAATATGGCGCAGGATGATGAAGCGCTGCGAGCAGCCGAGCGCCTCGGCGGCCTCGATATATTCCTTGGTGCCGACCTCGAGGGTGAGATTGCGCATCATACGCGCGAAAGGCGTCCAGCCGATGGCGGTGAGCGCGATGATCAGCGTTCCCTGGCCGCTGCCCAAGGCGGCGATGAGGAACATGGCGACGACGATGTCCGGGAAGGAAATCTTGAGATCGACGAGGCGCATCAGCGCTTCGTCGATGAAGCCGCCTTGCCTTGCGCTGATGGCGCCGACGGCCATGCCGATCGCGGTGCACAGAACGAGCGTGATCCCGGCGATCGATATCGAAAAGAGGCCACCATGCAGGACCCGGCTCAGCACGTCGCGCCCATATTGGTCGGTGCCGAGCCAATGGGCGGCACTCGGATATTGCAGCTTGTGGAGGAGGTCCTGGGCATCGGGATCATAGGGCGCGATCCAGGGCGTCGCGATGAGGAGCGCCAGCAGAAGCGTGAGGGCGGTCAGGCCGTATCTGGTCATCCAGTTTAGGCCGGCATAACGTGCACTGAGACTGCGGCGATGCGCGTTGGGCAAAGCGGAGATATCGGTCGCGGTCATCAGGCGTCAGGCTCCTTTGCCCGGTATCTTTATGGCCGGATTGAGCAGGGCGGTCACGACATCGCTCAAGGTGTTGATGCCCACCGTCAAGGCGACGATGCAGACGAGCGCGCCTTGCAGCAGGGGAACGTCGTTGTTGAGAACGGCTTCATAGAGAAGCCAGCCCATGCCGGGCACGGCGAAGATCACTTCCACGATGACCGAGCCGCCGAGAAGGCCCGTCAGCCAGAGCGAGAACAAGGTCATGACCGGCAGCATCGCGTTTTTGAGTCCATGCCGCGCAATGGCCTGCCAGGCACCGAGGCCCCGCGCCCGCGCCGCCACCATATAGGGCGAGCGCAGCACCTCAAACATGGCGGCCCGCGCGACTTGCGCGAAATAGGCGATGGGCCGCATGGCCAGCACCAGGGTCGGCATGATCATCGACGACCAGTCGTCCCAGCCGGCCGAGGGCAGCCAGCCCAGATGGATGGTGAAGACGAGAACGAGGAGGGGGCCGACCCAATATTCGGGAAGCGCCACGAGAGTCTGGGTGATGAAGGTGGTGACATTGTCGACGATACCCGCCGGACGGGTCGCCGCCATGATGCCCATCGGCAGGCCGATCAGGAGCGCCACCAGCAGGGCGCCCAGCGAAAGCGACAGTGATACGCCGAGACCGCTGAGAAACATCTCATCGACCGGTGTCCGCGCCGTGAAGGAAAGCCCGAAGTCGCCACGCAACGCCAGAGAGAGCCACTCCCAATATTGCTGATAGATCGGCCGGTCGAGACCAAGCTGCTCCGTCAGCGCGGCGACGGCCGCGGGATCGAGCACCGGGTCGGGCGAGCGCGCCCGCAGGATGTTGCGGACCGGATCGCCGCCGCTCACATAGGGGATCATGAAGGCCAGTATCGAAACGACGGCGAGCGTGGCAATGAGCGTGAGCAGGCGCTTGGCGATGAATGCGGTCATGGAAACCACCGTTGGTTTGCCGGGCGGCGGTTCGCACCGCCCGGCAGCCTATCGCTATTTCAGTTCGATCGCGGGGGTGAGCAGCTTGAACCCGACCGGGTCGATGGCATAACCCGACAGCGTCTTGTTGCGCGCGTCGATCTGCTTGACATAGACGAGGAAGAGCTGGATCGCCTGGTCCTGCAGATAACGGTCGATCTTCTGATAGATCGCATATCGCTCGCTTTCGGCGACCGCCACCTCGGCCGATTTGATCAGCGCGTCGAGCTCCGGGATGCAAACCTGGCCGACATTGAACGAGCCGCCGCAGGCGAGATCGGATTTGAGGAAGGCGATCGGGTCACGCACATCGGTGAGGATGTTGCGCGACATGACGGTCATGTCGAACTTGCCGCCGAGCAAATCGGCTTCGAGCCCGGCATAGTTGGCGCCCCGGATTTCGGCGTTGAAGCCGAGCGCCTTCAGGCTCTGCTGCACGACGACGGCCATGTCGACGAATTCCGGAAAGTCGTTGGCGACCGCGAGATCGATCGTGATGCCCGCCGGATCGATGCCCGCCTCCTTGAGGAGCGCCTTGGCACCATCGAGATCGGACGTCACCGGCGTGCGATCCTCAGCCCGCCAGGGCTGGCCGGGCGCGAACGGACCCGTGGCCGGGTCAGCCAGGCCTTCATAGAGGCCCTTGGCGACGAGATTGACATCGACCGCGCGCTGCACGGCGCGCCGCACCAGGGCATTGTCGAAGGGCGCTTTCTTCGTGTTGAAGATCATCGACTGCACGCGCGATATCGGCGCCACCACGAGCTCGACATTATTGGCCGAGCGCAAGCGGCTGGCGACCGCCACCGGAAGCTCCATGACGAGGTCGGCCTCGCCGCTGCGCACCTGGGTGGCGCGCGTCGCCGGATCGATGATGAAGCGGATCTGGGCGCCGGCGATCTTGGCCTTGTCGCCCCAATAGCTGTCGTTGCGCACGACATTCAGCTTCTGCTTGGCGGTTTCGCCGGCGAAGGTGAAGGGGCCGGTGCAGGTTCCGAACGGATTGGTCAATTCGCCGGTGTAAGCCTTGGGCGACAGGATGCCGGCGCTCGGTGTCGTCAGATAGAGCGGCAACAATGGATTGTTGGCCTGGGTTACGATTTCGACGGTCCGGTCATCGATCTTGCCGACGCTGTTCACCACGGTGCGGTTGAGGCTGCGCGCTGGAACCTTGGCGGCAAGCACGTGATTGAAGGCAGTGACGACAGCATCGGCATTGAAAGGCGAGCCGTCCTGGAAGATGACGCCCTGGCGCAGCTTGAAGTGCCATTTCTTCTCATCGACCTGCTCCCAGGACTCGGCGAGCCACGGAATGAGCTTCTGCTCCTTGTCGAAGGCCGTCAGGCCTTCAAGGCAGCCGAAACGCATCATCGCATAGGCATCGACCGACTCGATCGCCCATCCCGATGTCGGCGGGCTGAAATGGACGATGGTCAGTTGCTCATCGGCTTGGGCTTGCGCCCCGCCGCTCGCGAAAGACAGTAAAAGGGCGATCGGCATCAATATGCTCTTACCGCGCATGGTCACCTCCCAGTTTGTTGTTGTGGCAGTGTTGGATCACATGTGATCGGCATGACTGGCGTCATGCGGTACGTCGTTTCCTTGTTGTTGACGCGTTTCTTGACAGACGGACGAGCCTGTATATTATGTATATACATAATAGTCAAGTGAAATGGAGGACCGATTGCCGACGGCAAGACGACCTGTCGTTCTGGTTCATGGCGCCTGGCATGGCGGCTGGTGCTGGGATCTGGTGCGCCCGCTTCTCGAAGGCGAGGGGTTTGCGGTTCACACGCCGACCCTGCCGGGTCTCGGCGATGGCGCGCGCCGTGCCGGCCTTGCCTCGCATGTCGACGCCATTATCCGCAACGTCTCGGATCTGGGGCTCGCGGATGCGGTACTTGTCGGCCACAGCTATGGCGGCTTTCCCGCCGCGGCCGCGGCGCAGCGGCTGGGCGCGCAGGTCTCGCATCTCATATTGCTCGATGCTTTCGTCCCGAAGGATGGCGAAAGAGCCGTCGATCATGCCCCTGAGATCGCGGCGGAATGGGGCGCACGGCTCATTGCCGATCCCGACTGGATGATCCCACCGGAACCACCGCTGAGCTTCGGCCTGGCCGGAGATGAGGCAGAGTGGACCAGCGCGCGTTTGCGGCCGCATCCGCCGCGCACCTATTTCGATCCGGTATCCATGCCTGTTCGCCGCGAGCCGCTGCGAAAGACTTATGTCCGCTGCATGTCGCCAAGGTCACGGCTGCTCGACCGTTCCGTCGAGCGGATCAGCGCGGAGGGCGGCTGGACCTACAGAGAGATCCCAGCCTGCCATGATGTGATGATCGAAAAACCGCGGCTCCTTGCCGATACGCTGATCGCGGTTGCTTAGAACTTGATGCTGGCGCCGACGCCGAGCACGCGGCCACGCCCGACATAGACACCTCTGACATCAGGCGCCAGCGTGAGCGAATAAGCGAGCGGACGCTCATCCAGGAGGTTGTTGGCGAAGCCGTAGAAGCCGACGCTGTCATTCTCCCAGCCGAGCTTGGAGTTGATCATGTGGTATTCTTCCATTTCCTCGCGATTGGCGAGGTCGGCATAGCGCGAGCCGACATATTGATAGCCGACGGCCGCGTTGAAATTGCCGCCGAGACCGAAGGTCTCGCCGGGAAGTTGGTAGGCGAGGCCCAGATTGCCCGTCCATTCCGGCACTTGCGGAACCTGGTTGCCTTCCCGCGCGCCGGCGAGCTTGGACTGCGCGGTGACATTCACCATCTCGGATTCCGTGTAGCCGAGACCGCCGCTCAGCTGCAGTCCTTCCGCTATCTCCAGCGTGCCGCCGATCTCGAAGCCATAGCTGCGGAAATCCTGGTTGGTCATGAAGACCTGGAAGGTGCCGAGGTCGAAGCCGCTGAGCTGTCCGTCGGTAATGTCGTTGTAGAAGAGGGCGGCGCGCAGCGTGGCGCGCTCGCCGATATTGGCCTTCGTGCCGAGCTCATAGGTCCAACCCTTGGCCGGCTCGAAAGGCGGCGAGGCGATGCCGAAGGGCGCATATTGGGCACTCTTCTCGAAGCCACCCGAGGAATAGCCGCGCGCGATCGAGGCATAGCTCATCACATCCGGGTTCCATTCATAAGCGAGCGCCGCACGTCCGGTTATGTAAGTGTCGGAGACATCGCCTTCCTGATGGAAGAACGGCAAGGTGCCGGGAAAACCGTTGGTGACATAGTCGCCTTCGAAGCTCTGCCGGTCATGCGCCAGCCGCAGGCCGCCCGATACTTTCCAATGTTCGCCCAGGGGAACCGTGGCGTCACCGAATACCGCGTAGGTTTCACTCGTCAGTTCATTGTCGAACGTGCCGTTGAGTGTCGGAAAATAGACAGTGGCCGCTTCGCGATGGAAATCAAAATCGGAATGGATGTAGCTCGTGCCGGCCACCCACTGCACGGGAGCCCCTTCGGCGGAGTTGAGCCGGAATTCCTGGGTGAACAGTCTTTCCTTTTCATTGGTCGATATCTTGTCGGTCGAGGGATCGAACATGAATTGCGGCGGAATGCCGAGATAACCGCCATAGAAATAGGCGTCGGTGAAGTCGCCGTAATTCTTGATCTTGATATCCTGGTAGCTCGTCGTCGAGACGAAGCTCACCTTGTCGAGGTCCTTGCGGATATTGACCGTGCCTTGCGCGATCTTGCGGAGGTTCTCCGGCTTCACGTCCTCGCCGCTGATCGGGAAATCGGGATGGTCATAGAGGACATAGGCGGGATTGGCGCGCTTGTCGCGGCTATAAGTGCCGGTGACGTCGATCGTCCAGTTGTCACCCGGCGTGTAACGCACGGTGCCGCGGCCGGCGCCGATGCTCGCATCGCCAAGATCCTCGCCGAGATAGGGATTGCGGATGTCGCCGTCATATTTCTGCAAGCGCAGCGCGCCACGTGCCGCGAGCAGGTCGGGCACCACCCAGCCGCCGCCGGTTGCCTGCACGAAGGCGTGGCCATGCTCGCCGATCTCGCCGTCGATGCGATAGCCGCGCACGCCGTCCGCCACCCGGTTCACCACATTGATGGAGCCCGCCAGCGCGTTGCGGCCGAAGGTCGTGCCTTGCGGCCCGCGCAGGACTTCGACCTGCTCGACATCGAGCAGCGGCGGCGCGAAGCCGGACACGCTGGTCGGCACCCCGTCGATCGAGAAGCCGACGGTCGAATCGAAGGAATTGAGCGGGCTGCCGAGCGTCGAGACACCCCGCATGTTGAGGAAGTTCTCACCGAAGCGGGTATAGTCGATGAAATTGGTGTTGGGCGACTGCCGGGTGATCTCGGCACCGGGATCAAGCGACGAAGGAGGCATCTGTTCCGGCTTGACGACCGTGGCGCTGACCGGCGCCTTCTCTTCGACCTCGCTGCGTTTGCGGGCCGTGATGACGATCATATCGAGCAGGGTGCCGTCCTGATCGTCCGCTTGCGCCTCCTGAGCCCGTGACGGCGTCGACAGTGCCGTGACCGGCACGCTCAGCAAAATTACGGTGCTGCAGGTTAGCCACCCGCGAAACTCCCTCAACCCCATGAAATCCCCGCCCACTTCGAAACAGCCGGCCTGGAAAAGGTCCTAGCCAGCCCCTTAATTCTTGACTACAAT
>NNBT01000064.1_pt1 | contig 18411 bp, 13 predicted proteins | sample 1173831 | NCBI WGS metagenome assembly NNBT01 (sample SAMN07173936, study PRJNA388173) | plant metagenome | isolation source: symbiotic tissue sample KVJ10 | place: Norway: Troms, Kvaloya island | reverse complement strand
TCATAACCTAAAAATCTCCAAAAATCGTAGATTTTAGCTTTTTTACTCAACAAAGCGCAAAATTATTCTAAATTGCTCTTGAATAATTGCTATAATTTGATACAATCTTAGCATATATTGCTTTTTCTTGCCTGGGCAGCTAACTCAGGCAATTGTTCAATCCGTAGCTTCTCTCTGGGATTTGAGTTGAGATGCGATCAAAGGAACTTTAGGGGCAAGAAAAAATCCAACCAAACTGGCAAAAAGGATTGGCGTAAAGGGACTCAAGTTAGTCAGTTTTGATAGTAGCAAAGTCGTACTTATCGGTGTGCGGGTTACGGCTGCGTTGACAGCCGCCATTGTACAAATCATGGCAAGGGCAGGATCGAGTCCCGGAATTAAGACTGCGACTGCTTTACCAATGCAAGCACCAGTGAAAAATAGGGGAATGATGAATCCACCGCGCCACCCACCTGTTACCGTAATGCTAATGGCAGCCATTTTCCCAAGAGCTAGAGTTAAGAGAAAAACAGCACCAAAGTTAGCAGTCAGGACTGAATCTAACTCTTCATGTCCAAAATAACGGGTGAGCGGTAATAAAACTGCTAAAATGCCAAGTCCCACTCCTGCTAGTGTTGTCCGCACATAAATGGGAACAGGAGTTGGTGAAACAGCTTGCCAAAAGGCATCGCAGCCGCGAAAAATACCCATAAAAATCCATCCCGCTACAGCCCCGATAATTCCAAACACGATCGCGATCGCAAAATCATCAATCCTTTCTAAGTGATACTGAGGAAAATGCCAAGTGGGGGCAATACCCAAATGTGTAATTGCTGCAAACACCAGATAGCTAGCGCAACTCGAAACAATGGCTGGCATTAAGGCTTCGTAATATTCCACAATATGCTCGTGGTGCAAAATCTCCAAAGCGAACATTGCACCGCCAAGAGGTGCGCCAAACAAGGCAGTGAAGCCAGCCGCCATTGCTGCTAAACTCATGGTTCTGAGGTCTTCACCTTGGAGTTTTAAGCGATCGGCAATCCAAGTACCAAAAGAACCTGTTACCTGTACCAGTGGCGCTTCTGGGCCAGCACTACCGCCTGCTGAGATGCTGACTAGAGAAGCAAGAATCATTGAAGGATTTTTGCGAACATCTAGGCGTCCGCCACGAAAATGAATATTATCAACAATCACAGCGATTTCACCGGGATTTCCCAAAAAATGAATCACCAGACCGATAATTAAACCGCTAAGTGGCATTACTATCAGGAGGCTAAAACCCTCAAATCGCTGGAGTCTGTGAGTTAAAAACTCTAAAACATTCCAGTACAACGCTGCAAATAGACCACCAGCAGTCCCCACAATTATCCAGCGAATCGCCCACTGCGAAATCATTAGGGGATTACGCTTTACCAGTCCAAAAAGTTGAGCAAATGTCCAGCGTTGAGTTTGATTGGTTGCGGGGGGCTTGTTTGGTAACACTGCTTATTTCCTATTTGTGAAACCTAGAGTACTGAATATTTACGCTTTTTATGGTAAAGGCTATTTAGTTTAGTAAATCATTTTTGGTCTACAAAGAGCGATATTTTTGACGGGCCATAATAAAAGGGCGTACAGATAGATGTACGCCCCCTAAAATATTTATCTGCGTAGGCGTAGCCCGCCGTAGGCATCGCACCCTTTCCCTTTTTTAACGAGAATCCCCAGATGACTTTTCATCAATAAGTGCCAGTTTCTCTCGGCTTCATCTTAAATTACCGCCCAAGAGTTTTCTAAGCGATCGCGTTGTATCAATTTCCTTGCTTCAATATTGTTTGCAGTATCTATATATTCTTTAAAAACTGCACCCTGTAATGATTAATCATTAGTCATTGTTAATTTCACAAAGGACAAATGACTAATGACTAATGACAAATTAATAAGCTTTTGTTGACAGTTGTTGCTCTAATTTTAGTAATGCTGCAACTCGCACTTCTGTCGCCGGGTGACTGGAGAATAAGTTACCCAAAAACTGTCCAGAGATGGAATTGATAATTAATAACGGCTCATAAGCTGGATTGGCATTTAAAGGCATCTGCTTTGCTGAAGCTTCTAAGCGTTGCAATGCCCTAGCTAAGGCGCGGGGATTACCAGTTAATCTAGCAGAACCAGCATCAGCAGAAAATTCTCGTGTGCGCGAAATTGCTAGCTGAATAATTGTCGCAGCCACTGGTGCAAGCATGACTGTTAATAAAACTCCTATTGGATTTCCACCTCTGTTGTCATCTCGCGAACCACCGCCAAACCATAGGCTGTAACTAACCATTTGGGCTAGGAATGAGATCGCACCAGCCACAGTAGCAGCAACGGCTTGTGTCAGGGTGTCACGACTAATAATATGGGTTAGCTCGTGGGCAATAACGCCTTCGAGTTCATCGTCTGGCAATATATTTAGAATACCTTCGGTGACAGCCACAGCAGCGTGTTCTGGATCGCGCCCTGTAGCGAAGGCATTAGCACCAAGGCTTGGAACTATATAAACTTTAGGCATGGGAATGTTAGCGCGATCGCTCAATCTCTGCACCATCCGATAAAGTCCTGGTGCTTCCCTTTCACTCACCGGTTGCGCTTGGTATACTGCTAGGGCAATCTTATCTGATTGATACCAGGAAAACAGGTTGGTTGCTGCTGCCAAGCCAATCCCGATAATCAAACCACTAGAACCGCCAATTACCCAGTAACTAATTGCTATCAAAAGACCACTTAGTGCAGCAAGCATTGCAGCCGTTTTCAATTGATTTGTCATGTTTTTGCTCTCCTGCTAATGCTGTGTAAATTTTTGAGAAAACAGCATTACTTCAGCTACATTTTGATTTTATCCAGCTAAACTGAGATATATGGTACAGAAAACCTATCAAATAAGTACGGTTTTCCTACTTAAGTTTTAGTCATAGAATTAATATTTATAGATAGTAAAAAGATAGTAAAAACGCATCTATCTATAGGAATAAATATATTTATCTAGGCAGAGATTACAAGTGTGATGCTTAGATTGGGCTATGCCTACGCAATTATTTAAGATCCATTTACTTATAAAGATTCTGAGTCTATTCCTTGTGCTTGATATATTTGTTCGGAAAATAGCTGAAAATCTAATTCACACGCCTTCAAAGCTTCAGTACCTTGTGAGGATTTTGGGGCATCAAACAAATCGCGATCGCGGATTTTTGGCAACCAAGAACGCAGTTTCGTTAGTTCCGCCTCGTTCTCTTCTAATTCTGCAAAAGTGAGATTACCTATTTTCCGTTCCTCGCTCAATTCGCTATGCAAATCCCGACATTGCCCCAAAAACTCTTGATATTCTTGGTCTGCCTGCTGTTGAAAACGCTCTATTAACATAGCATTTTGCTGAGGTTCGTCAATCCAAATAGTTAACAAATCTGCTTCACCGCCACCTGCTATAATATCCGCTTTTAATTCTTCCAAATGGCTCTGCAAGTCTTTTCGTTGTGGTAGCAAGCATACCGACTGCTGTAAATAAAGTGCGCCTAATCCCTTAAGCTTACGCCAAACATACACCCGCTGCGTCGAAGGCTGTGCGGGTACTTTGTAGACTAATAGGTTCCAAGCTTCTCTATCCATAGACGTATTGTAACAAGTGTTGCATTCAATTTAATTTATTGTTAGGTTGATTAATGAAACATCTGTTGCATTTAGAAGAATTTATGAATGTGAACTATCAAGTTGGCAGCATTGACTGGAGTCCGATTATCCAAAGGATGGAACCTCAGGGGAATTGTCACTTACCTGCGTATCCAGGGGATTTGAAAACTGTTTTACTGAATCATGCTGGTTTGGCTCAACATCCTCAAGGTGAGAAAGCCTATCAGATAGCGAGAGAAATTGCCCGATTGACTACCTTCAGCGATGCAGAAATCACCTATTGGTTCTCAAGAATTATAGAACTGATGTAGTAATACTATTTTCAAAAGTATTTGCAGCAAATAAATCGGCTGTAAGGGTGTACATATTTATCAATATAGATGTAGCAGAAATAGGCAATATGCAGCTACAAAATAAATTTGTCCAGAAAATTCCTCGGACTGTTTGGGTTTTAGGGTTTGTCAGTCTGTTGACAGATATTAGTTCCGAGATGATTCATTCTGTGTTGCCCTTATTTCTAGTATCAGTTTTAGGGGCGGATATTTTGACTGTCGGCATCATTGAAGGTATTGCAGAGGCGACAGCTTCAATTTTAAAAGTCTTTTCGGGAGTATTGAGTGATTACTTGGGACATCGTAAAGGATTAGCGGTGTTTGGCTACGGATTATCAACCTTTGTGAAACCTCTATTTGCTGTAGCTACTAGTCCAACTGGGGTGTTAATAGCTCGATTTGGCGATCGCATTGGCAAAGGTATCCGGGTAGCGCCCCGCGATGCTTTGGTTGCCGATTCAACTAACGCAGAGGTACGCGGTGCAGCTTATGGATTGCGTCAATCCCTCGATACTGTCGGAGCATTTTTGGGGCCTTTGGCAGCATTTGCCCTGATGGCTGCTTCCCAAAACAACTTCCGCCTGATTTTTTGGCTAGCACTCATCCCTGGATTCTTCGCAGTGGCTTTATTAGCAGTGGGAGTGCGCGAACCAAAAACAAGTGAAATTCAAGGGAACCGAAGCAACCCTCTGCAATGGGAAGCTTTACGCAGTTTGGGTAAAGGATACTGGGTACTTGTAGTAGTGGCCCTGCTATTCAATTTAGGCAACTCCAGCGATGCTTTTTTATTGCTGCGAGCTGAACAAACAGGTATTTCTGCCTCACTTATCCCATTGACATTAATGGTGATGAACATTGCCTACTCATTCAGCGCCTACCCAATAGGAATACTTTCCGATCGCGTAGGTAAATTTGGGCTACTGGTAAGCGGATTTATCCTATACGCTTTGGTGTATCTGGGCTTCGCTTTCGTGCAGACACCTTGGCAAGCCTGGGGATTGTTTGCCCTTTATGGTTTGCATTTGGGTATGAGTAAAGGATTGCTATTGGCGCTAGTGGCAAATAGTATCCCTGCAAATCTGCGCGGCACTGCTTTTGGATTCCTGAATTTAGCTGTAGGATTAGCCCTTTTACCTGCTAGTTTGCTAGCTGGTGGGTTGTGGCAAACACTAGGAGCAAAGGCGACATTTATAACTGGGAGCTTGTTTGCGATCGCTGCTGTCTTATTGCTGGTAATTAATAGAAAAAATATTTACAAATATAGGGAAGGAGAAGGGTAGGACTTACGCACGGGTAACGGAAAACGAACCACAGAGGGCGCAGAGTTCACGGAGGAATGAGAGTTTGAGAGGGTTTTTGCGTAAGTCCTAAAGGGTAAGGAATAAGAATTAAATAACATACAATTTATGTCTCTGCTTTACCTCACCCTCAATCCCTCTCCCTTATAAAGGAGAGGGAAGCTAGAGACAGGATGAAGTTTTGCATCTTATTTAATCCACGTTCCTAAGAATAAAAGTTGCAGAGAGTTATTGCATAAGTTCTATTCAGTTTTGAATTTTTAAATCTTTCTAAGAGGTTGTTTGAAAAGTGCTTAGGTGTGATTTTAGGCACTTATTGATCCCCCCTAGCCCCCCTTAAAAAGGGGGGAAAACTTCTTAAAGTCCCCCTTTTTAAGGGGGATTTCGGGGGATCTAAAACTTTTTGCTACCAACAACAAGACTTTTCAAACATCCTCTAATACCCAGTACCCAGTACCCAGTCCCTAATCCCTAATCCCCTGTATCCTCAACGAATGATTTCAACCGGGCTGTAACTCTTAATTTACTAAGTCTTCTTACTAGTAGCAGAGCTTGTTGTTTATATAATGCCGTTGGTAGCAGTCCAGGCAAATTATGCATTAACTCTCTAGCTGTGCCAATATTACATCCCGATATTATACTTATTTCATTTGCACCATCAAAAATAGCATCTTGAGCTAAAACTTTATCGATTTGTACTTGCCAAGTTCGAGGAAACATTTCACCTCGCTCAATCCGCTGGAGACTATTACTATTTGCTAGAACAATCAGGCGATCGCCAATAGCAAGTTGTGTATGATCGGCAGGCATTAACTTAACAGGCGATCGCTTAAGACTTTGATATAAAATGGGTACAACTCCATAACCATAAGCAACCTCAGCCAATAGTAATCCATTCAGTGTATCTCCAGCCTCAATCATGTACTCTACTACCAAAATAGTTTGAGTATCGAAGTTAAACAAGCTAAGAATATTTTCTCCAAAAGCCGCAGCAGCAAATACTTCCGCTGAAATAGCAGAGGTGCAAATAACTTGAGCATAAGGAAACAACCGTGCTACATTATCACGAAAATATTGGTCGTAAGTCCGAATAATCACACGAGTATTAGGACTCTTCGCGTATGCCATCAAAGCTATTTCCAGATTCTCCATATCATCATCTGTAACGACAACGACACTTTTACTATTAGCAAGATTTACCTTGCCTAGAGCATCGGCAATATTATCAATAATCAGTGGTATTTTGTTGAGAAAATCGGCGTTTAGTGCTGTGCTGCTAATACCTACTAAAGGTTGCTTGAATTCTTGTAATAAAGCCGCGACTCGCTGGCCAACTCGATTTAATCCAATAAGTATAACGTGGTCTTTTTGAGGAATTGATGGCTGGTAACTATTGAAAAACTGAAATCTTGAACTTAACAAAGTATCAGTTAGCAACGCATATAAAACCCCAACAAAACCTATACCCGTTAAAGTTAGTGCGAGACTAAACAATCGTAACCACCCTGGCATATTTTGCGCTGGATCTGGTGGCGTTTTAAAATTTACACCGCCAAATATATCTCCGTATCCTCCTAAAAGCAAGACAGCAATAGCATAAAATGCTTCTATTATATTAGTTCCAGGATAATTTAAGATATAGATAATTGTTCCAAAAAACCAAAGAAAAAGTACTGTAAGTCCACAGATAATTGCCACGCGCAAACTCTGATAATGATAGAATGTTCGTGAAATATATGCTATTTTCTGTTTGAAATTATTCCAAGCTTTCTCTAATACAATCTCTTGCCATAACTGCTGCCAGTTGTATTGACGCACAGTAGCAAGTTGCTTCAAACTTTTAACTTGCTCTGTGACTTCGATATAAATAATCGTATCACCTGGGTGTAACCTCGCTTCTGGTTCCCACTGATGAAATTCTTTAGGCAAGGGAGATGAATCATTAGCGTGATTTAATACCCGACGATATAAGGTATTTAGTTCATATATACGCCATTTATTGCCCCAATTATCACTCGTTTTTATCTGACGCTTTACTACCCGAAATTGGCGTTCCTCCAGTTGGAAATATCCGAGATTATCATCTCCAAGGGCTGCAACAGCAAAGCCAGAAGCAGAAATTTGATTCGGTTCAAAGGCAATAAAATTACCAAGTGTTTGACTTAAAAGTTCATTGAGATTTTGTTTGTCAGAACGTACAACTAGGCGAATTTGAGGATTTAAAAGCCTCGCTGCAAAGGCCGCTTCTATATTTACCCGTTCATTACCAGTGACTAAAAGTACAGTTCGGCACTGAGAAATATTTGCTTGTTCTAAAATACTGGTTTGACGGCAATCTCCGATTAATAACTGTTCTAATAAACTTGATAAATTTGATACCTGCAAATTTTTGGGTTGTTCTAGATCGATAGCATTGACAATAGCACCATACTCTTTCAAGACTGCAACACAATGCTGACCCAAACTTCCTAGCCCACAAACTAAAAATCGATCTAGTTTTGTCTGAGAATCTTCAACAGGCTGAGAATTAGTTTCTGATGATGGCAGCATATAATACCGCCAATTATACGCATTATTTATCTATATCGTAGAATACCAAAGATATTGACCTACAGCAAAAATGGTACTATTAATTAGATAATTAACGGCGATGGAGCTCGCCAAAACCGCCTTTCCAGCGCGATAAACTCTCTTCTGGAAGGCTGATGGCTCCTACTTTCCTTGCTGACTGCGGGAGAGTAGGGCTTGGCTAAATGCATTACCTGACTCCCCTGTAGAAAGTATCTGTCTACAAATCGCACTTCAAAGAGTCATGGTATGAAACACCTTCGTCAGTTTGAACCATTTATTGCCTTACCTCATCTAATTAAGTGGTTGCCTATTTCCTTTGTCGTTGGCATTCTTGCTGGAACTGCCTCTGCGGCTCTTTTAGCATCATTGGAATGGGCAACTGATTGGCGGGAATCACATCGCTGGATTATCGCCTTGCTTCCCCTTGGCGGCTTCTTAAGTGGTTGGATTTATCATCAATTTGGGCGGAATGTAGAAGCTGGAAATAATCTTTTACTGGAAGAAATTCATAATCCTAAAAATATTATTCCCTTCCGTATGGCTCCTCTAGTTTTACTAGGAACAGACCTTACCCATTTATTTGGTGGTTCAGCCGGTCGTGAAGGTACAGCATTACAAATGGGTGCTTCTTTGGCAGATCAGTTAACTAAAATATTACATTTTAAAGGGGCTAATCGGCGAATTTTATTAACAGCAGGTATCAGTGGAGGATTCGCTTCAGTTTTCGGTACTCCCTTAGCTGGAACCGTATTTGGTCTAGAAGTTTTAGCAATTGGGAAGATTCATTATGATGCTCTTTTTCCTTCTTTAATTGCTGCGATCGTTGGAAATCAAGTAACTTTACTATTTGGTTTACAACATACAGCATACCGACACGCTCCCTCTATACCAACGCTCACAATTTGGGGACTGATTTCTGCCATTATTGCAGGTGCAATTTTTGGAATTGTAGCGAGATTTTTTGCTAAACTAACTCACCAAATTAGCCACTTTTTTAAAGCAAAAATATCTTATCCTCCAATGCGTCCTTTTATCGGCGGTGCAATGATAGCAGCAATTGTTGGGTTAAGTGGAACAACTAAATACATTGGGCTTGGTATCCCTACTATTGTTGATTCTTTTTTCACTCAGTTACCTCCTTGGGATTTTGCTGCAAAATTAGGTCTGACTGCTTTAACTTTAGGAGCAGGTTTTAAAGGAGGAGAAGTGACACCTTTATTTTTTATTGGTGCAACTTTAGGTAATGCTTTATCGTTGCTTTTAGCATTACCTGCACCACTCTTAGCAGGAATGGGATTTGTGGGTGTATTTGCAGGTGCAGCAAATACACCTATAGCATCCACATTAATGGGAATTGAACTATTTGGTCTGGAATCGGGGGTATTTATTGGTATTGGCTGTATAGTGAGCTATTTATTTTCAGGTCATTCAGGAATTTACTCTGCACAGCGTATCGGGTTGAGCAAATACTCTGCTATATATTTAGAAGAAGGGGTGACTTTGGCTAATTATGGACGAGAAAAATTGGAGCCAAAAATTGATTTAGCTGATGATGGTCATGAAGAAGGAAGTAATTCTGAGGAATAATTTATAGACGCAATTATAACCACTAAAATAATTTATCTGTTAGAGCTATTAAGCAAATTGTCTTAAGATTTTAAAAAAGCAAGGAATATGATATTTAGTATCATTACTTTGTTCTGAATAAAATCTTCCTATTTCTAACAATAGTTGATCTTTAAATGTCTCAACTGAAGAAGTCCAGTCAATTGGTGGTTGAATTTGGTTCCAGTAATACTTAGCTTTTTTGAATGTCAATAAAGCTAAAATTAACTCATTCTCCTCCGTATCATTTTGAGCGTTTTGAAACTGTTCTTTCCATGAATCTCTCAATTTATCTATTGCAGTACAATCTAATCCAGAGCAATGGCTAATGCGATTAGATACTTTTGAGAAATTACTTTTTAAATCAGAATCAGTAATGATAGCATCTGCCATAGCCAGATAAATATCTCTAAGTAGTAGAGAACTACTATCATAAAGTGTAGAAAAAGTATCAAATATTGGTTGTAGTTCAGGTATGATAAAATATGCTTCTTTATGTATTAAACCCGTAACCCATATACGATGCTGTTTTGCATTTTCTTCGTTTATATTGAGTTTTGTATAAAGATCGCAGAAAATTGCTTCTGTATCTGAAAAACTATAACTATATTCTTTTTTTAAATTTTGCAATTGTAGATCAACATCTACAATTGCAAAAAGTTTTTCTAAAGTTAAATATGAATTGTTCTTATTTTCATCATGCAACTGTGAAAGAGTAAAATATGTATCTAATACATCTTTACGATCTCCGCAGTTAAAAAACTCTGGTCGATATTGACTCCATAATTTTGGAACACACGCCTTATAAAAGTTGGAATCTGGCATCTGTTCCATCTTGCTATATGATTGAGGTGATGGTCTGCCTTCAGTATCCCAAATACCACCTTCGCCTTCGCACAGTACAACAATCTTATTTTTAATTCTACGAGAACCAATTATTATTTCACAATGTTGTTTTAGTTGTTCGGGCTTAAGACTCATATTTAATTTTTAGCTTCTTGCTTTAAAAGTTTTGGTTCTAGTTCCTTAACGTGAGCAGGTGTAAGAGCTTGACATAACTCATATGAGTGAGTTGCAAGAATATATTGATTACTTGGCGACCATTGATTGATATCTGCAATTATTTGATATTGCCAATCTGGATGAAATGCTATTTCAATTTCATCCATTAGCACAATTGCATTTTCTATATTATGGTACTTTATCCACATATAAATACTCAATCTTTTCAATTCACCATGACTGAGGTCTTCGGGATATAGTTCTACATCTCCACCATCTTTATCTAATTTAAAAATTACACCAGATAAATCTGTATCTACATTTATTTTTTTATTAAATAATATTAGATTTAAATCATTTATCAGTGCTTTGTAGCTATTACCATACTCGCCTTTTTCTATAGCTTCTGCAAAGTCTTTGTCTCGAGCAGACTTAAAGGCTTCAATAAGGATATCTACAGCCAGAAAATCATAGGTAAAAAAACCTGATAGTTTAGATTTGGCTAATTTAAGCTGTGAATAGTACTCAGTTTCGTTATCCTGCTTTTTAAATAAGAGTTTTCTAGATTCTTTAGAATTAAAAAGAAAAACTTGGGTAGAAGGAGCCGCAAGAAATATTTTTTGTGATAACTCCTTCATGAATATTTCTACTTTGTTCATATCTATGTTATTTATCCGGCAAAGTAAAACTTCCTCTTGCTCTTCATCTTCATTACCATTAGCTGAATAATTACAGATATATAGTAGCTTTTCTGATTGCAAATATTTTAAAACTCTTTGTAAGATGCGTTCAAGCTGCTCACGTTGTTCATAATATTTTTCCAGATTTAATTTAGATATATCGAGTCTTGTTTGAACTTCATCTTGAAATCCTTCTATACGTAGATTTGCGACTCCTAATCTTGAAGTTCTAAATTTAAATCTTTGAAGTCTTTGCACTAACTCTCTCAATATATAAAGTCTCTCCTCACTACTCTCAACTTTTCTCACATTATCTAATCTATTAAGAGCTTTCTCTAAGTCTTGTATCTCTTTTTCAGTAATTGAAATTTTATTGATAACCTTCTCTAATTGATTTGAAGAAGAGAATTGTATGTAATTATCATTATCAACCTCAGTCTTATCATTTGATATTAATAGCTCCCTTAGATAAGAGTCATTATAAGATAAAAATTCAAGTTGTACAATTTTATCCTCATTCCAGATATCAATTATGGCTAATACTCTCTTGTTAGAATTGTTATTAATCGTAAATCCATAAAGTATATTTTTTACAAAATCTTTTTTATCAGAATCAGTAGAACAATGCAATAAAATAAAAATTAATTGCAAAAGTGTACTTTTACCACCACCATTTTGACTACCAAGGGGGAAAATACTGGGGATAAATTCTGGTTCAAAAGTTATATCAACGTTCTTTAAAATGCGAAAATCTGGAACTTGGACTCGTAGTAATTTCATAAAAAGCTCCTATTGCCAACTTGATACTAACTATCTTGGATTATCAAATAGGGTGGGCAGTGTCCACCCTAATATTTGAGACTTCCAGATTGAGTTTAACTAAGATAGTCAGACTTAATGCAAAAAATGCCTTACACCTTAAACTTCTCGGCAATCCGCTTCATCGCCTCTTCCACATTCTCCCGACTGTTAAACGCCGAAATGCGGAAGTAACCTTCACCCGCAGCACCAAAGCCAGAACCAGGGGTTCCGACAACGTTGACAGTTTGCAGCAGCTTATCAAAGAATTCCCAACTGGATAAACCATTAGGAGTTTTTACCCAAACGTAAGGTGCATTCACGCCTCCATAAACTGATAATCCTGCGGCTGTGAGTTTCTCGCGGATAATTTTGGCGTTTTCGAGATAGAAACTCACCAATCCTTTGATTTGCGCTTGTCCTTCCTCGGAGTAAACCGCTTCGGCTCCCCGTTGGATGATGTAAGAAACCCCGTTGAATTTGGTAGACTGGCGGCGATTCCACAGTTTCCATAGTTCGACATCGGAACCATCGGCGGCTTTTGCTGTGAGTGTCTTTGGTACTACGGTTAACGCGCAACGGGTTCCTGTAAAACCTGCGTTCTTGGAGAAAGACCGAAATTCGATCGCAACTTCTCTTGCACCTTCAATTTCATAAATTGAGTGAGGAATCGACGGATCGGTAATATAAGCTTCGTAGGCTGCATCAAAGAAAATAATTGAGTTATTAGCTTTGGCATAGTCTACCCATGCTTTGAGATATTCCTTAGTAGCAGTTGCGCCAGTGGGGTTATTGGGAAAGCAGAGATAAATTAAATCAACTTTCTTTGAGGGAATTTCGGCGGTGAAGTTGTTATCAGCCGTAATTGGTAGATAAACTAAACCCTCAAATTCGCCTTTATCGTTGGCATCCCCAGTATTTCCCACCATAACGTTGGTGTCTACATACACGGGATAAACTGGGTCAGTTACGGCAATTATATTGTCATGACCAAAGATTTCTAGAATGTTGCCTGTGTCGCACTTGGAACCATCGGAGATAAAGATTTCTGAGGCATCTATATCGGCTCCCTGTGCTTGGAAATCTTGAGTAGCAATTTTTTCCCGTAACCAAGCGTAGCCTTGCTCTGGCCCGTAGCCTTTAAAGGTATTGCGATCGCCCATTTCTTCCACAGCTTTAATCATCGCTGTGCGGCAAGCCTCTGGCAGCGGTTCGGTGACATCGCCAATGCCCAAACGGATGATTTTAGCATCAGGATTTGCTTCTGCAAAGACATTCACCCGCCGAGCAATTTCTGGAAACAGATAACCCGCTTTCAGCTTCAGGTAGTTGTCGTTAATAGTTGCCATTATGTAGATTATGAAAAAACGCCCTCAAATAGCTTACTGCTAATTTATGAGGGCGATAACTTTGTTATGGAGAGTGAAGAAGGGAATAGGGTAAAGGTTACAGGGTACAGATTATTCCCTATCACCTGCTACCTGTCACCTATCACCTCTTCCCAATTAGACATTTACCGGCTGTTTATTCTCAGCTGAATAATTGTTGCGATCGCTAATTACAAATTCCGTGATGGTTTCTCTTCCTGTAATCAATCTTGCTCCGCGATTACGGGTGAAATAGCTCCATGCCCACTGAATCATTACTACTAATTTGTTGTTAAATTCAATTAAGAAGTAGATGTGAATAAATAGCCAAAACAGCCATGCAACGAAACCTTTCAGCTTGGTAAAGCCCAAATCTACCACAGCAGAATTGTGCCCAATCATTGCTAAACTACCATGATCGGTATAAGCAAAGGGTGGCAAATTTTTACCTGCAAGCCTGTTTTGGACTAATGCTGCTACGTATTCACCTTCTTGCTTGGCTACAGGTGCAACACCAGGTAGGGGTTTACCATTTTGATGAGAAAAATTTGCTAAGTCGCCAACTACAAAAATATTGGGATGTCCCTTAATACTCAAGTCAGGTTCAACGATAATCCGTCCAGCGCGATCGCATTCGGCACCTGTGTGTTCTGCTAGCACTTTTCCCATTGCAGAAGCTTTTACACCTGCTGCCCATAATACCGTTTTTGAGGCAATCTCTTTAACTTCTTCGCCTTGTTTGAGGGTAACAGTATCATTTTCAATATTTGTTACCAGTGTTTTTGTCTGGACAACCACCCCTAAGCGCGTCAAGGATGCTTCCGCTTCTTGTGATAACTCTGGTGCAAAGGGTGGCAAAATCCGATCCAAACCTTCTAATAGCAAAATATTGGCTTCTGAGGTGTCAATGTTGCGGAAATCTTCTTTGAGAGTTTGGTTTGCTAATTCTGCGATCGCACCAGCTAACTCTACACCTGTTGGACCGCCACCCACAATTACAAAAGTTAACCAAGCACGACGTTTTTCTGGATCGGTTTCATTTTCTGCGGCTTCAAAGGCTGAAAAAATCCGGCTACGCATTTCTATGGCATCTTCTACAGTTTTCAAGCCGGGGGCGAATTCTTCCCAGTTATCTTTGCCAAAGTAGGAATGCTTCGCACCTGTGGCGACAATTAACGTATCGTAAGCTATTGCTTCGTCGCCCACAATCACTTGTTTTGATTGTGGATCGATATTATTCACCTCTCCCAGCAGCACTTTCGTATTCTTGCTCTTGCTGAGGACAGAACGCAACGGTGAGGAGATATCAGCAGGAGATAGCGCACCTGTGGCGACTTGATATAAAAGGGGTTGAAATAGATGAAAGTTACGTTTATCAATCAGAGTAACGTTTACTGCCGCTTTGGCGAGTGTTTTTGCTGCATAAAGTCCACCAAAACCACCGCCAACAATAACAACTTGATGGGGTGGATTATTGTCAAGTGAATTTACCATAAGAAATATTATCGCGTATGCCGACTATTGTAACTATTCTTAACAGATTTGTATCAAAATTGTCATCATATATTTTGTATTGCTCTTTACATTTGAAAAAGTATTAAAGTAATTGAGACTACAGGATAAACAAAATTTTTTAAGAGAAAGGTACAGACAATAAGAGTTTGGAATCTTTCAATCCCTCTTTATCTGTGTAGATTTATCAAAGGTAGATGTAGAATTTATGCAAGTTTAGTCAGAACTAGTTGACTCTGGTGTTTGTGGCAAACGTGGTAAATGAGTTCGCCGCCAACGCCTAAAGCCATAGATAAGAGCAACAAAAATTAACAAATAGGGGCTGTAAACAATTAACCAAATACCCAGTTTAAGTAAGCCAACGGAAAATGCACTCAAAGAATGGGTAGAGTTATTCCAAGTTTCCTTAACTTGCAAACCCAAGGCAGGTTGGGGACTGGTACTAGAAACTGCTGCTTCTAGGTTCAGCGTGATAGTGGAATAAGCAACTTGATTTTGTAAGCTTTTTAGTTGGGCATCAATTTGTTCTATGGTTTGGCGGACATTACTCAATTCTTGGGCAACACTAAGCACATCTCTGACAGAACCAGCCCGATCCATAATTTTTTGCAAATTAGCTTCAGTTTTTTGTAAATTGTTTAATCTGGCTTGAAAATCCACCAGGCGATCGCCTACATCCTCGGCAGTGATATTACGACTCTCGACAGTGCCCAATTTAGCTAGTTGTTCTAGGGTAGGTTCTAGCCGATCCTCTGGTATCCGCAATTGGATTGTTGCTGTGTAACGCGGGTTGTCATTTTTAGGTTGTTGTTGTTTCAACCCGATTAAATCTCCTTGCTGTTGATTGATAATTTGCGAAACAGCATCAACAGTCTTATCTACAGAGTTGACAGTCAAAGAGATTGCTGCCTTTTTGATCAGTTGGGGACGAGAACGGTTTATTGGTGCAGTTTCCGCCTTTTGGGAAATACTGCTTTCACGAGCAGATAATTGATTTACCGCGCCATTGGCTGCAATTTGAGGTGCAGCCTTATTTGCCGTCTGTTCGGAAGAGGCGCAACTGGTGAAAATCAATCCTCCCAATAACGCACTTATAAATAAAGCAGATGTGCGCGGTAATTTCGTCGCAGTATACATAATCTACCCCTAGATAGATGAAGTTAACCCCAGTATTACTGAATAAAAATTCAAAACCTGGATTGTTGCGATTTATGTAACAGGATTGGGCATTGGGCATAGTTATTTGTTGCCCCTCTGGCGGGGTTAAAGAACGAACCGCAGAGGCACAGAGAACACAGAGAGAAGGAGAAAAAAATTCTAAAGGTTTTATGAGCATCTCTTTTTTTCTCTGACTCTGTGCCCTCTGCGCCTCTGTGGTTCGTTGTTTCCCCTTCAAACTTCACTTGAAACGGATAAATTCAATGGCTCATAGTTCATCTGTGTTACTCAATTTGAGGTACAATCGTAAGCCTGCCAATAAATGACGATGCTTGCTGACAGGAGATGCTTCTATGGCCCGGATGTACTATGACGAAGATGCCAATTTAGACCTTTTGGCTGGAAAAACTATTGCTATCATCGGCTATGGTTCTCAAGGTCATGCCCACGCTCTCAATCTCAAAGATAGTGGTTTGAATGTGATTGTGGGACTATATCCGGGTAGTAAGTCAGTTGCAAAAGCTGAAGCAGCTGGGTTAACTGTGAAAAATGTTGCAGATGCCGCTAATGCTGCTGACTTCATCATGATTTTGTTACCTGATGAAGTCCAAAAAACGATTTACAAAAACGAGATTGAACCCAATTTAGAAGAAGGGAATGTGTTAGCTTTTGCCCACGGTTTCAATATTCACTTTGGGCAAGTTGTACCACCAGATAATGTAGATGTGGTGATGGTAGCACCAAAAGGGCCGGGGCATTTGGTACGGCGGACTTATGAAGGTGGGGAAGGTGTACCAGCGCTGTTTGCAGTTTATCAAGATGCTAGTGGTCAGGCACGCGATCGCGCCATGTCTTACGCTAAAGGTATTGGTGGTACTCGCGCTGGTGTTCTCGAAACTACTTTCCGCGAAGAAACCGAAACAGATTTATTTGGCGAACAAGCCGTATTGTGCGGTGGTTTGAGTGCTTTAATTAAAGCTGGATTTGAAACTTTAGTAGAAGCTGGTTATCAACCAGAATTGGCTTATTTTGAATGTCTGCATGAAGTCAAGCTGATTGTTGACTTGGTTGTGGAAGGTGGTTTAGCCAAGATGCGCGACAGCATTTCTAACACTGCTGAATATGGCGATTATACCCGTGGGCCGCGGATTGTCACCGAACAAACCAAAGCTGAAATGCAGAAGATTCTTAGCGAAATTCAATCTGGACAATTTGCACGAGAATTCGTTCTCGAAAACCAAGCTGGTAAACCAGGATTTACCGCCATGCGTCGCAAAGAATCTGAACACAAAATTGAGGAAGTTGGTAAAGATTTACGCGCTATGTTTAGCTGGTTGAAAAAAGCTTAAGCAAAACAAGGATCTGAATGTAGAGACGTTGCAATGTAACGTCTCTAGAATGATTTTTAAATTACGCAGAATTATTTTTCATGCCGCTATAGATATTATTTAGAATGCATAGATAGATGCATTCTAAATAATATCATTTGCTTAAGATTTTAAGATAATCTGCAATGTACTCTCCATAGCGATCGCGCAATATTTGTTCGCGGAATTACAAAAATAAGCAGTATTATTCCTTTGAAACGCAAGGTATTTTCAGGTGGTATCAAACTAATTTATTGAATAATGTTTCTTGACATCCATAGAAAATGCGATCGCATAGAGAATGTTGATTTTTCCTGTCCTGTTAGTGCCTTTAGAATCTAGAATTTTTAGTTGGCAAAGTTATACTAATCCGGTCAGCATAATTTCATATCTTTTTCCATACTGCAATTAAAAGGTAAAGGAAGTTCAGATTAATCCAATCTAAACTGTACCATTAACTGTGTTATGTTTAGAATTTATGATTATTTAAAATCCGGTAGTAAGAAAAATCCTATCATTAGGTGGGTAGCGATAATATAATTCCAAACGTAAGGAAGTTAGGACTTACGCAAAAACCCTCTCAAACTCTCATTCCTCCGTGAACTCTGCGCCCTCTGTGGTTCGTTTTCCGTTACCCGTGCGTAAGTCCTAGAAGTATCTCGATCGGGGCGTTCGATAATATCATTATTTTGTCATTTTGGGAGGCATCCCAAAGACAAAACTTAGTTGATTGCCTAATTTACCTAAATCTGCTAATAATGCCGTAATTGCTCAACTCCAGATATCTGCATGAGAACCTTGAGGCAATACTGTTCGGTTAAGACAAGAGACGCGATGAATCGCCGTCTTTACAAGAATTACATTTTTTCGGTGTCATTATTCATAGATGACTGAATAGTTATATGCTCGATAAAACTCACGGGAAACATAATTCCTTGCTTCTTGGTAGGAGGATTCAGCGTGTTGAATATTCTGTCCCAAAATCCCTGAATACCATAGTTTCCATTAAAACAAGTGTGATGAAGATCGTGGAAATCTGATGGAATGAAAAATACTGACAAAGAACTATGACCTTCTAAGTTGTAAGCATTGCCTATAAT
>NNBT01003265.1_pt1 | contig 18522 bp, 16 predicted proteins | sample 1173831 | NCBI WGS metagenome assembly NNBT01 (sample SAMN07173936, study PRJNA388173) | plant metagenome | isolation source: symbiotic tissue sample KVJ10 | place: Norway: Troms, Kvaloya island | reverse complement strand
GGCCAGGTAGGCGACTAGCCCCAGGACAAGAAGCTMTTCGRCGTGCTGGCCAMGCGTTAKGCCGAGCGCAAGGGCGGCTATACCCGCGTGCTCAAGGCCGGCTTCCGCCATGGCGACTCGGCGCCGCGCGCGGTGATCGAATTCGTCGATCGCGACGTGAACGCCAAGGGCCTCGATTCGGGCCCGACCATGAAGACCGGCGAAGAAGCGAGCGAAAGCGCCGCCGCCTGATATTACGGCATCACCTGCCGAGGGAATGAAGAGCGGGCCTTAAGGGCCCGCTTTTTTATTGGGTGGGAAGGCAGCTCAGTATGCGCAGGCGGGCCATGTCAGCTGACCGAGCGGCGTGACAACCGGCATTTTGTCATACTCCTGGCACTTGGTCGTCTGGCGGGAGACATCGCCGATCCTGCCTGCGAAAGATCCATAGGCGCGCTTCTTGGACGTGCTTGAAGGATTCACGGCAGCAGCGTCGTCCGGCTCGACGTGGCCGAACGCGGCGGCGCGATCCAGGTCCTGTTTGGCGTTCTCCCATTTTCCGAGCCGCGCGTAAGTGACCGCGCGATTGGCCAGGATGACCTGATTGTCCGGTGCAAGGCCATGTGATCGGTCAAAATCGGCTAGGGCACGATGGTAGTCGCCGATGGCGTGGTAAACCAGCGCGCGCTCATTGAAGTTGTCGGCGCTTTCAAGATTGCGCTCGATCGCCAAGTCATAGTCGGCAAGGGCCGCAGCTTCATTGCCCAGCCGATGCTGGGCCCAGCCGCGTTTGCCGCGGAGCTCGCCGCTGTCGTGATCGCGCGCTATCGCATTTGAGTAATTGCGCACCGCGGCGGCGAAGTTCCTGGTTCCAGTCTGTGCATCGGCGAGATTTGCCCAATATGTGCCAACGGTTCCGTTCAGCGCCGCCGCTTGCTCGAAGTCGTGAGCGGCCTTGTCATAGTCGCGCCGCCAATAGAAGCTGAGGCCGCGCAGATTCCAGTCTTCGGCATCTGCCGTGCCGAGCTCTATCAATTGCGTCAGCAGGGCGATTGCTCCCGGCTCGCTGCTCCTGACCTGAATCAATCTTCTCAAGGCAAGTGAGCGAAGCTGCACGGGGGCGCCTTTGTCCGCGACCAGGCGATCGCAGGCGGCAATGGCCTCAGACGTATTATTGCGGTCACAGAGATAGGCGTTGAAATAGGCGATGGGCACGTTTCGATAGAACGACAGAGCGACGACGACGGCAGTGGCAACAAGCGGTATCGCGGTCCAGACCCAGATCCAGGCGATCTTCTCGTCGCGTGTCATGATTTCCCCGTTGCCACTCATGATCTCGCAAAACTGTTCAACCTTTGCAACGGCCGCGCCGGGAAAGGCGGCCGTCAGTCGGGCCGCGGATCCCACCGGCTCGCAAACATTGTGTCTTGCTTGTGTACCAACTAGTGGGTATGGTTCTTTGAGGCCAGCTCGAGGGGGAAATCCATGAGATCGCAGAAACCGGCGCGCGTCATTCTGGAGAACATCAATCATCCCGGGAAGGTCACGAGCGCAGATGCCGGAATGTATGAGGCCATGAGGCGCGCCGTCCTGAAGAGCCTGCCGAAGACGTCACCCGGTATGACGATTGCCGAGCTCGAGGACCGGGTGTTGGCTCATCTGCCCGAAGATCTCTATCCTGGCGGCGCCAAAGCGGGCTGGTGGACCAAAGCGGTGCAGCTCGATCTCGAGGCAAAACACATCATCGCGCGGGTAAAGACCACGCCGTTGCGGCTCCATAGAATCTGATCGCGTTACGGCTCAGAGGTTGTCGCCAGCCGGCCGGCAAGAGCGCTTGCATAGAGGCCGAGGTCGAGCCGCTTCGCATCGAGATAGTCGGCCCGCGCTTGCGCATGATTGCCGAGCGCGCGTTCCGCGTCGCCGCGATACATGCGAATGGCGGCGCGATCGAAGGCGCGCAGCTTGCGCGCCGCGTCGAAATGGGCAAGGGCGCTCTCAGCGTTGCCGAGGGCAAGGTCGATACGGCCGAGCACGATCCGGTTGTTCGGTGATATCGCGTCCAAGGCGGCTGCACGATTGGCGGCGGTCAGAGCCTTGTCGGGCTGATTGAGACTGAGATAGGCAATAGCGCGGCAGCGTTGCGCCCGCTCGGTTTCCCGGATGGCCAGCGAACGATCGCATTCGCGCAGACCGGCGGCGGGCGCGCCGCTTTCGATATAGGCCCAGCCGAGGGCGTTCAGCGAATCCACGGATTGGGGCGCCAGAACCACGGATTGGCGCGCATCGGCAACGGCTTCCGGCAGCCGTCCGGCGTACATATAGAAATAGCTGCGGGATTCATACCCATAAGCGTGGTTTGCATTGCTCGTGATCGCCTGATTGATGTCGGCGAGTGCCATCTCGAAACGACCGGCCAGCTGATGTGTGGCCGAGCGGGTGACCAAGGCATCCATATCGCCCGGAAAGCGCTTCAGGACGACGTTGGAATCGGCGATCGAGCCTTCGTAGTCGTCGAGATACTGGCGGGCTTCCGAACGCAGTTGATAGGGCCACGTATAGTCACCATTCATGGCCATGACTTTTTCCGCATCGGCGATGGCGTCCTCCAGCATGCCCAGGCTTTGCCGGGCGCGGCTGCGCGCCTCGAGAGCGGAGGTGCCCAGCGGACCGAGCCTTTCGACGACTTTCAGCTCGGACAGGGCGTCGGCCGAGCGGTCCGTATAGAACAACAGCCAGGCCTTCTCCAGATGCGCCAGCTGATAGTTCGCGTCGAGCTCGATGGCGCGGTCGAGATCCTGGCCAGCCTTGTCGAAATCACCGATCGCCGAATGGACTATTCCCCGGTTCGTCAGTACGGCGTAGTTGTTCTTGTTCAGCTGCACCGCCTTGTCGAGATCGGCGAGCGCCGGCGGGTAATCGCGCAGGGCCAGATGAACAAGGCCGCGCTCATTCAGATTGTCGATATGCTCAGGCTGCTGGCGGATCGCCTTGTCATAGTCGGCGAGGGCGCCGGCATAGTTGCCGAGCTGGTAGCGCGCCCAGCCGCGATTGCCACGGACTTCGGCGTCGTCCTGGCCTTTGCGCATGGCGGTGGTGTAGTTGTAGATGGCTTCGCCATAGCGCCCGCTTTCGAGCTGGGCGTCGGCCAGGTTCGACCAGTAGGTTGCGACCGCGCCGTTCAAGAGGCTGGCGGTCCGGAAATCATCGGCCGCCTTGTCGAATTCCTTCAGTACGTAATAAGCGTTGCCGCGATTGTTCCAGTCCTCGGCATCGGCGACGCCCAACCGAATGACCAAGGTGAGCCGCTCGACCGTGGTTTCCCGGCTGTCGACATCGACGATGACCAGTTTGCGCAAGGCCGCAACACGAAGGTCGAGCGGCGCCTGCTCGGTGGCGGCAATCCGCCGGCAGGCAGAAACCCTCTCTGATCCGGTGCCGTTTTCGCAGGCAAAGGAGTCCAGGTAGAGAAATGCAACCCCGCCATAGCGCCAGACGCCCAACGAGGCGCCAATGACGACGAGCGCCATCGCGCTCCACACCCAGATCCAGGCGATTCTCTCGCCGCGTGTCATGACTTTCCCCCGTTAACCAGTCCGGTTTCGCAAAACTGTTCACTCTTTGCAACGGCCGTACCGGGGAAGAAGGGGCCGGGAATCGAAAAGCGGACCAAAGGCCCGCTTTTCTCGCTTTTGCAGCGTCGGGCCGTTATGGGCGGATCGCCCGGGCCGTCGCGCAAAACCTGTCCCATATGTCCTTCACAGTTGCGCCGGAACGCAGACGGCGTTATGCAGCCAAGTGACGGTTTTGCCGTCGATCTGACCAGTTTTTACGGCAAGGTGACGGCGCGTGACATTCACTCAGAAGGACGAGGATCTGCTGGCCTTGCTGCGCCTGAATGCGCGTGAGCCGGTCGCGTCGCTCGCCCGAAAGTTGAAACTTTCCCGTACGACAGTTCAGGACCGGATCAAGCGGCTGGAGGAGCAGGGGGTGATCGCCGGCTATGCGGTCAAGCTCGCCAGCGCGGTCGACAAAGGCGGTATTCGCGCCTATGTGACCATAGCGGTGGAGCCGCGCCGGCAAGTGGATGTCGGGCGGGCTCTGAGCAAGCTGCCGCAGATCGAGGCGCTCCACACGGTGGCGGGCAAGTTCGATCTGGTGGCGCTGGCGCGTACCGCCACCGCCGAGGACATGGACCGCATGCTCGACGGCGTCGGTCTTATTCCGGGCGTAACGCGGACAGAATCCGCCATTATCCTGTCGACCAAGGTCGATCGGCGTTAGGACTTGAGGAATGAAGTCGAATTTTCTTGCTGCCCTGCTTCTCATTATTGTCGCGGCTTTGCCGGTGGCAGCCGAACAGACGGTCCCCAAGACCCGTGGCGAAATCCAGCTGACCTTCGCGCCGGTGGTCAAGGAGACCTCGCCGGCGGTCGTCAACGTCTATGCACGGCGCATGGTTTCGCAGCAGCGCGACCAGGGCCTGTTCGCCGATCCGTTCTTCCGCCGCTTCTTCGGCGGCGACGGGGCGTTCGGGGCGCCGCGCGAGCGGGTGCAGAATTCGCTCGGCTCCGGCGTGATCGTCGACGGCCGGGGCCTCATCGTCACCAACAATCACGTCATTCTGGGCGGCAACGACATCCGCGTGGTGCTGGCGGACCGGCGCGAATTCGAAGCCAAGCTTCTCGTCGCCGATGAGCGCACCGATCTCGCGGTGCTCAAGATCGATCCGCAAGGCGAGGACCTGCCGGCGCTCACCATGGGCGATTCCGACAATCTCGAGGTCGGCGACCTGGTGCTCGCCATCGGCAATCCCTTCGGCGTCGGCCAGACGGTGACGAGCGGCATCGTCTCGGCGCTGGCGCGCACCCAGGTCGGCATCACCGACTATCAGTTCTTCATCCAGACCGATGCGGCGATCAATCCGGGCAATTCCGGCGGCGCGCTCATCGATCTCAGAGGCAATCTCATCGGCATCAACACGGCGATCTTCTCGCGCTCGGGCGGCTCGATCGGCATCGGCTTCGCCATCCCCGCCAACATGGTCAAGACCGTCGTGCAATCGGCCGAGACGGGCGGCCGCATCCAGCGGCCGTGGATCGGCGCCGAGATGCAGGATGTCACCGCCGAGATCGCCGACTCGCTCGGTTTCGCGCGGCCGGAAGGCGCGCTCATCGCCGGGCTCCATCCCAAGAGCCCGCTCGCCATCGCCGGCCTCAAGCGCGGCGATGTCGTGCTCGGCATCGACGGCAAAGCGGTCGAGAACGCCAAGGAGCTGACCTACCGGGTCGCCACCGCGCAGATCGGCTCCTCGGCCATCGTCGAATATCAGCGCGGCAGCGAGCGGCGCGAGACACGCATCGAATTGATCGCGGCGCCCGAAACCACGGCGCGCGACGAGACGCTGATGGACGGCAACACGCCGTTCGCGGGCCTCGTGGTCGCCAATCTGTCGCCGGCGGTCGCCGATGAGCTCGGCCTGCCGTCCGGCTCGACCGGTGTCGTCGCCTCCGAGGTGAAGGGCGGGCCGGCCAAGCGCATCTTCCGCAAAGGCGATGTCATCCTGGAAGTGAACGGGGTGATCATCGACAATGTCGACACGCTGAGCTCGGCGGTGAAGACGGGGGACGGCTTCTGGCAGTTCGCGGTCAATCGCGGCGGCCGCGTCATCCGCATGCAGCTCGGCGGTTAGCCCGGCGATGACTTCTTATTGGCGCATGATCCTTTCGGAAAACCGCCTCGCACTTTTCCGGATCATGCTTTGATGGCCAATCTCTTCCAGGCGGCCGGATTGGACAAGGAAGCGCCGCGGCCTTTGGCCGATCGTCTGCGGCCGCAGAAACTCGCCGATGTCGTGGGCCAGGAACATATCACCGGGCCTGAGGGCGTGCTCACCCGCATGATCGCCGCCGGACGCGTGCCTTCGGTCATCTTCTGGGGACCGCCCGGCACCGGCAAGACCACCATCGCGCGGCTGCTCGCCGGCGCCACCGGCCTCGTCTTCGAGCAGATGTCGGCGATCTTTTCCGGCGTCGCCGATCTCAAGAAGGCGTTCGAGGTGGCGCGCTCGCGGCGCGACCAGGGGCGCGGCACGCTGCTTTTCGTCGACGAGATCCACCGTTTCAACCGCTCGCAGCAGGACAGCTTCCTGCCGGTGATGGAGGACGGCACCATCACGCTGGTCGGCGCCACCACGGAAAACCCGTCCTTCGAATTGAACGGGGCGCTCCTCTCACGCGCGCAGGTGCTGGTGCTCAACCGGCTCGATGCCGAAGCACTGAGCAAGCTCATCGCCAGGGCGGAGCTCCATGAGAAGCGGGCATTGCCGCTCAACGACGAGGCGCGCGAGGTGCTGGCCGGGCTCGCCGACGGCGACGGGCGCTATCTGCTCAACCTGGTCGAGGATATCTTCGCGACGGTGCCGGAAGGCGGGGTGCCGCTCGATGCGGCGAAGCTCGCCGACGTGGTGCAGAAGCGCGTGCCGCTTTACGACAAATCGCAGGACGGCCATTACAATCTGATCTCGGCGCTCCACAAGACGGTGCGCGGCTCCGATCCCGATGCGGCACTTTATTATCTCGCCCGCATGCTGACCGCCGGCGAGGACCCGCTCTATATCACGCGCCGCATGGTACGCATGGCGGTCGAGGATATCGGCCTCGCCGATCCGCAGGCGCTGCAGCAGGCGCTCGCCGCGAAAGAGGCCTATGACTTCCTCGGCAGCCCGGAGGGTGAGCTCGCCATGGCGCAGGCCATCATCTATCTCGCTACCGCGCCCAAATCCAATGCCGGCTATGTGGCCTACAAGGCAGCGATGAAACGGGCCAAGGAGACGGGCTCGCTGTCGCCGCCCAAGATCATCCTCAATGCGCCGACCAAGCTCATGAAGGAGCAGGAATATGGCTCGGGCTACCAATATGACCATGACGAGCCCGACGCCTTTTCGGGCCAGAACTATTTCCCCGAGCAGATGAAGCGCGAGCGCTATTACGACCCGCCGGAGCGCGGCTTCGAACGTGAGATCCGCAAGCGTCTCGACTACTGGTCCAAGCTCCGGCGCGATCGGGGGGAAGGCTAGATGCCGTCGCGGACCGCCTCCTGCTCCTGCGGTCAGCTGCGTATCGAGGTGAGCGGCGAACCCTTGGGTGTCGGAATATGCCACTGCCTGGCGTGCCAGCGCCGGACGGGGAGCGTTTTTGCGACGCTGGCCGCCTTTCCGGCGCCCTATGAAGTCAACGGCCGGGCGACGGAGTTTGTCCGCACCGGCGACCAGGGCGGCCGCTTCACATTCCGCTTTTGCCCGGTCTGCGGGACGACCCTGTACCACACGGAAGAGGGGCAGGAGGCCAGCTTCGTGCTGGTCGCGGTAGGCGCCTTTGCCGATCCCGATTTCCCGGCGCCGCAGGACTCGGTCTATGATTGCCGCCGCCACGGCTGGGTGGGCTTGCCGCCGGGCATGGCGATCTATGACAAGGACCCGGACTGATCTGCGCCAAAAAAGGGAGGCGTGCATGGAAACCAGGATCAACGAAATCGCCGATGGCATCTACCGGCTGTCGATCTTCGTGCCGGATGTCGCACCGCCCCACGGTCTCACCTTCAATCATTTCCTCATTCTGGGCGACGAGCCGCTCCTGTTCCATACGGGACTGAGGCAGATGTTCCCGCTGGTGCGTGAAGGCGTCACGCGGCTCCTGGCGCCCGAGAAGCTGCGCTGGATCGCCTTCGGCCATTATGAGGCCGATGAATGCGGCGCCATGAACGAGTGGCAGGCGATCGCGCCGCACGCCCAAGTCGCGCATGGCCGCACCGGCTGCTACGTGTCGCTCAACGACATGTCGGACCGGCCGCCCCGCATCCTGGAAGATGGCGAGACGATCGAGATCGGCCAAAGCAGGCGGGTGCGTTATCTCGATACGCCGCATATTCCGCATGGCTGGGACGCCGGCGTTCTCTATGAGGAGGCGAGCGGCACCTTGCTGTGCGGCGATCTCTTCACCCAGGTCGGTGACCGCGCGGCCATGACCGAAAGCGACATTGTCGGGCCGGCGATCGCCACCGAGGACATCTTCCGTTATTCGAGCCTCAATCCCGGCATGGGCAGGACGATCCGCCGGTTGGCGGAGCTCGTGCCGAAGACGCTCGCCCTCATGCATGGGCCGTCATTTTCGGGTGACGGGGCGGGGGCGCTGAAAGCCCTGGCGGATGACTATGACGGGCGGGTCCGCGCCGCCTTGGCGTGACGACCTACCAGGGGATCGCCTGGCCGTCGCGGAAGAAGCCGCCGGTCGGCCCGTCGGGTGGCAGCGTCGCCGCCCAGACGATGCCGGCGGCGCCGTCGGCGACTTCGCGTGTGGCACCAGGGCCACCCATATGGGTTTTCACCCAGCCGGGGCAGACCGAATTGACCAATATGCCGCGCGGGCGGAGCTCGTAAGCGAGCGTGCGGGTGAACACATTGATGCCCGCCTTGGAGGCGCGATAGCCGTAATAGCCGGGGCCCATTTCGCCGAGCGAGGCCATGCTGGAGGAGACATTGACGATGCGGGCGCCGCGCCCGAGATGCGGCGCCAAAGCGCGCGTCACGCTCCAGGTGCCGATCATGTTGATGGCGATCGTGTCGGTGACGTTTCTTTCGGCACTTCTCAACACACTCGCGGTCGAGCCATATTCCGTCTGCAGATCATTGCCATTGCCGGTCTCATACATGACGCCGGCGCAGTTGATCAGGATGTCGATCGGCACATCCTTCTTCTTCACTTCCTCGACCAGCGACTGGATGGAAATCTGGTCCTGCATGTCGAAGGCATGGGTGGTGACGAGAAAACCTTCCATGCGCAGGCCCTGCGCGGCCTGCTCGAGCCGCGGCGACGTCCGGCTGGCGATGAACAGGCGATAACCCAGCCGCCCCAATTGGCGGGCTGTTTCAAGACCGAGACCCCGCGAACCGCCGGTGATCAAGGCGAGAGGCAAGTTGGACATGTAAAACGACACCCTCGGGAACGGTAGTGCTCAGCGAGCGGTTGCTCCCGGCCTGGTTGCTGAAACTGGACTCGGTTCTACTCAAAAATCGCTGAAAAGTTGCAAAGCTTTCCAGACAATTTTCTGTTAATTCGAAACATCTGACAAATCAAGGAATCTTGTCTTGCTAAAATGATTTTAATCGTCCGCCCGCAGATGGCCATTTTCAGCCGGGCAAATGACCTCATGACGGTTTCACGACAACAGGGATTCGACCAATTGATCAAACTGTCCCTTTGGGCAGTTTTGTCGATTTTCATCGTGACCGGCCTTGAACATCTTGTCTGGGCGATGCCGATGCTTCCCAACAAGGCGCCGGAACAAGGGCCTTACGCCCTTGCGCGCTCGATCCTGGTGGCACTTGTCTGTTTTGCCCTCGTGGCGGGTGTCGCGGCACGCGCCGAGGCTGCACGGGCCGGAAAACCTTTGCCAGCAAGGCAATGGTGCGCCGTCCTGATATCGTTCCTTCTGTTTGCGCTGTTTGTCGTGATCTTCGTCCGATCTCCCGATGTCTTCAACGCGCTCAGCCTGGAGGATGGCAGCGTCGAATGGGCGTCGGCTCTGCTGCCGATCACGGCGAGCCTGCTTCTCGGCTGGCGCGGCGGCGTGCTTCTCATGGATCGGCATCGTGCTGAAGGGGGTGGCTGGATAGGGGTGGTGCTGCTTCTCTGCGCCGTGCTGCTCTTCGTGCTGGGCATGGAAGAGATCTCCTGGATGCAGCGCGTCTTCGACATCGCGACACCGGAAGCCCTCAAGGGCAACATCCAGGGCGAAATCAATTTCCACAATCTTGCGACCAATCAGATCGGGGCGGCGCATAAGACCGTCGGTTTCGTCGTGCTGATCCTGCTGCCGTTCCTCTATATCGCTCTGCCGGAGCGTCTGCCGATCGCCGGCTTCGCAGAGCTGATGCCGAGCCGCGCCGTGATCCTGGTGAGCGCGCCGCTCGCCGCCTTCAACTTCAATGGCTGGGATTCGTTGCTCTTCCAGGCGACGACCTATCTCACTCTCGGCATCGTCGCGTATTTGGCCCATGTCGCCTGGCGGCAGAGGCGGCGCGCCGAGGCGGCATTCTGTGTCCTGCTGGCGGCGGCGATCGCCGGCGCGCAAGGGCTCTTCCTCGCTCTGGGCAACCGTTTCGTCCGTATCTGGGACGTCACCGAATACAAGGAGCTCTTCATCGCGCTCGGTCTCCTCGTCTGGGCGGCCGAGACATTCAGGCGGCTCAAGGCCGCCGTGCCGGACGGCGCAATCGCGCCGCGCCGTTCCGTCGAGGCGTAAGGTATGAGGATGGATCTTCGTAAAGGTCCATTCCGCGCCTTTCAAAACCGCAATTTTCGTCTCTTCGCCACCGGTCAGGTGCTGAGCCTCGCCGGCACCCGCATCCATGAAGTGGCGGCGGGCTGGCTCATGTGGCAGCTGACCGGATCAGCCACCTGGCTTGGCGTGCTGGCGCTCGCCGAGATCCTGCCGCGGCTCATTCTGTGGCCAGTGTCGGGCCTCGTCGCCGACCGGCTGGACCGCCGGCGGGTGGCGCTCATTTTCCAGTCCCTGGCGGCGCTCGAAGCCTTGCTGCTCGCCTTGCTGCAAGTTCTCGGCTGGGTGAGTGCCGAGATCCTCGTCCTCGCGACCTTCCTGCTGGGGCTCAACAGCGCCTTCTGGCAGCCGGTGCGCCTGACCCTGATCCCGAAGCTGGCGCCGCCGGAGGATCTGCCGACCGTGATCGCGCTCACTTCGGTGCTGGCGAATGTCGCCCGGATCGTCGGCCCGATGCTGGCCGCGCCGGCGATCATCTGGGGCGGCATCGGCCTGGCCTTCGCCCTCAATGGCTTGAGCTTCGTCGCCGTGGTCATCGCGCTGCTCATGATGCGGCTGACGCTTGCGGACACCACGCCGCCGCGCTCCAAGCAACCGGGCGACATCTGGCGGGGGCTCGCGGTGGTGGCCGCGCATCCCGGCATGCGGCCGCTGTTCATCCTCATCGGCATCTTCGCGCTGACGGTCGGGCCCTTGGCTGATCTGCTGCCGGCCTTCGTCGGCGGCGTCTTCGACAAGGGGCCGGGTGGCTTCGCGGCGCTGATCTCGGCGATGGGCGTTGGCGCGCTCGCCGCCGGCCTGCTGTTGTCCTGGCGCCAGAGCTATTCAGGCCTGACGACACTCATGGCCGTCTTCGGCATGGTGGGCGCCACCGCGACGGCGGCCTTCGCGCTCACCACCAGCCACCACATCGCGATCGTCTGCATGCTGCTCGTCGGTGTCGGCGTCACGGGCAAGAACATCGTCGCGCAGACGCTGGTCCAGTCGGGCCTCGATGACGAGGTGAGGGGCCGTGTCTTCGCTTTCTATTCGGTCGTGTTCAACGCGGCGCCGTCGGCGGGGGCGCTGCTCATCGGCTATGTCGGCGACCTGGTCGGCATCCGGGGACCGGTGGTGATGGGCGCCGCGATCGGCCTCGCGGCGTCGTTCCTGGTGTTCCTGTGGCGCAAGCGCCTGGCGCCGCATCTGGAGGCGAGCGGCGCCAGCGCGGAACGTATGTGACTTACTCCGCCGCCTCAGTCTTCGTCCGGCCGCGGCGCAGCACGTCCTTCAGGAACTGGCCGGTATAGGAGCGTTTCTCGCGGACGCAGTCCTCGGGCGTGCCGGCGAAGACGACCTCGCCGCCGCCGTCACCGCCTTCGGGACCCATGTCGATGATCCAGTCGGCGGTCTTGATGACCTCGAGATTGTGCTCGATGACGACGACCGTATTGCCCTGGTCGACCAGCTCATGCAGCACTTCGAGAAGCTTGCGCACGTCATGGAAATGGAGGCCCGTGGTGGGCTCGTCGAGGAGATAGATGGTGCGTCCGGTGGCGCGTTTGGACAGTTCCTTGGCGAGTTTCACACGCTGCGCCTCGCCGCCCGACAGCGTCGTCGCCTGCTGGCCGATATGGATGTAGCCCAAGCCGACACGCTCCAGCGTCTCCATCTTGTCGCGCACCGAGGGCACGGCGCGGAAGAATTCGGCGCCTTCCGCCACCGTCATGTCGAGCACATCGGCGATCGACTTGTCCTTGAATTTGATCTCCAGCGTCTCGCGGTTGTAGCGCTTGCCGTGGCAGGCATCGCAAGTGACATAGACGTCGGGCAGGAAATGCATCTCGATCTTGATGACGCCGTCGCCCTGACAGGTCTCGCAGCGTCCGCCCTTCACGTTGAAGGAGAAGCGGCCCGGCTCATAACCGCGCGCCTTGGCCTCGGGCAGCCCCGCGAACCAGTCGCGGATGGGCGTGAAGGCGCCGGTATAGGTCGCCGGGTTCGAGCGCGGTGTGCGGCCGATCGGCGACTGGTCGATGTCGATGATCTTGTCGAGGAATTCGAGGCCCTCGATCTTGTCATGCTCGAGCGGGGCCTCGCGCGTGCCCATCAGCTTGCGGGCGATGGCGCGATAGATGGTGTCGATGAGCAAGGTCGACTTGCCGCCGCCCGACACGCCGGTGACGCAGGTGAAGACACCGAGCGGGACTTCCGCCGTGACGTTCTTGAGGTTGTTGGCGCGCGCCCCCGTCACCTTGATGCGGCGGCCCTTTTCCGGCTGGCGCCGGCGGCCCGGCACCGGAACCTGCTGCAGGCCGACGAGATACTGGCCGGTCAGCGAGCGCGGATTGGCCATGATCTGAGCGGGCGTGCCTTGCGCCACGATCTCGCCGCCATGGACGCCGGCGCCGGGGCCGATATCGACGACATAATCGGCAAGGCGGATCGCATCCTCGTCATGCTCGACGACGATGACGGTGTTGCCGATGTCGCGCAGATGGATGAGCGTTTCGAGGAGACGCGCATTGTCGCGCTGATGCAGGCCGATCGACGGCTCGTCCAGCACATAAAGAACGCCGGTGAGGCCGGAGCCGATCTGCGAGGCGAGGCGGATGCGCTGGCTCTCGCCGCCCGACAGCGAGCCGGAGACACGCGACAAATTGAGATAATCGAGGCCGACATCGACGAGGAAACGCAAGCGGGCGCGGATCTCTTTCAGGATGCGCGCGGCGATCTCGCGGTCCTTGGGCTTGAGCTTGCCTTCGAGCTTTTCGAACCAGCTGTTGGCGCCGTTGATCGACATTTCGGAGACCTGGCCGATATGCAGCCTGTCGATCTTGACGGCGAGGGCCTGGGGTTTCAGGCGGTAGCCGCCGCAGGCATCGCATGGATGATCGGACTGGAAACGCGCCAGCTCCTCGCGCATCCATTGCGAATCCGTCTCGCGCCAGCGCCGCTCGATATTGCCGATGACGCCTTCGAAGGCCTTCTTGGTCTTGTAGGTGCGCAGGCCGTCGTCATAGACGAAAGTGACCTCGTCCTCGCCGGTGCCGAACAGGATGACGTCGCGCGCCTTCTTGGGCAGCTCTTTCCAGGCGGCGCTCATCGAGAATTTATAGTGCTTGGCGAGGGCCTCGAGCGTCTGGGTGTAATAGGGCGAGGTGTTGCCGGTCTTGGCCCAGGGCAATATGGCGCCGTCGCGGAGTGAAAGCGTGGCGTCGGGCACCACGAGCTCCGGCTCGAAACGCAGCTCGGTGCCGAGGCCGTCGCATTTGGGGCAGGCGCCGAAGGGGTTGTTGAAGGAGAAGAGGCGCGGCTCGATCTCCTCGATGGTGAAGCCCGAAACCGGGCAGGCGAATTTCTCCGAGAAGAGAATGCGCTCATGCGTCTCGTTCTTCGACTTGTTGGCGCTGTCCTCGGCGGTGCGCGACGGCGGCAAGGGCTTGTCGGTATATTCGGCGATGGCGAGGCCTTCGGCGAGCTTGAGCGCCGTCTCGAAACTGTCGGCGAGGCGGTTGCCGAGATCGGGCTTCACCACGATACGGTCGACGACGACGTCGATGTCGTGCTTGAACTTCTTGTCGAGGGCGGGAACCGCGTCGATCTCGTAGAATTTGCCGTCGACCTTGAGGCGCTGGAAGCCCTTCTTCTGGAGCTCGGCCATTTCCTTGCGGTATTCACCCTTGCGGCCGCGCACGATGGGGGCCAGCAGATAGAGACGGGTGCCCTCGGGAAGCTCCAGCACCCGGTCAACCATCTGAGTGACAGTCTGGCTCTCGATGGGTAGGCCGGTGGCGGGCGAATAAGCGACGCCGACCCTGGCGAAGAGGAGCCGCATATAGTCGTAGATCTCGGTGACGGTGCCGACCGTCGAGCGCGGATTGCGGCTGGTCGTCTTCTGCTCGATCGAAATGGCGGGAGACAGGCCGTCGATCTGGTCGACATCCGGCTTTTGCATCATCTCGAGGAACTGGCGGGCATAGGCCGACAGGCTTTCGACATAACGGCGCTGGCCTTCGGCATAGATCGTGTCGAAAGCGAGCGAGGACTTGCCGGAGCCCGACAGGCCCGTGAATACGATGAGCTTGTCGCGCGGAAGGTCGAGCGAGATGTTCTTCAGGTTGTGCTCGCGCGCACCCTGTATGGAGAGAGTCTTCTTGGTATCGGCCATGGGGTTGACTAGACCAAATAGAGAACGCGGGCAAGCTCGTTGAGCGCCCGAAGACGGCATGCTGCCCCCTTCAAGCGCCAGAACATGTCAGCAGCTTGACTGCTGTCCACAAGGGGCAAATTTCCGCTGTCCACAGGGCGGGAAATGGTGTCCAAGGCGCCTGAAACAAGGCGACGTAGCCGCGACTAACTGAAGGAACAATGCAGATGCCCCTGAACCGGATCATTCTCTACGCAAAGGACATGGAACAGATGGTGATGTTCTATGAGAAATTTTTCGGATTCAAGGCGCGCCGCGAAGAGGGCGACCGGATCGTGGAACTCGTCCCGGCGGATGGTGGCGCGCGCCTGATGATTCATCAGGCCGGTCGGGCGCAGAAAGCCGGCCAGTCGCAGGTGAAGCTGGTCTTCGATGTCGAGGATGTCGAAGCCTTCTGCGCCGACTGCGCGCGCAAAGGGCTGGTGTTCAGCGCTCTCCATCAAGGTCAAGATTATGTTTTCGCCAATGCGCGCGATCCGGCCAAGAATTCGATCTCGGTGTCCAGCCGCGCCTATCGCAAATCGTGAGTCGATAGACGGCCATTTTGACTTGACATCGCGGGGGATCGGACCAAGATAAAGTCATCATCGGTCGCGAGATTGATGACAGAAACTCACCAAAAAGGAGGGAGGCATGAATCCACCGGGTCACCTTCTTCGACTGCGGCAGGTCTCGCAGTCACGGTTCTGACGGCGCGCTGCAGCACCAATCGACGCTGATCAGGCCGCTCATCACACAATTCGAAATATCCATGTGAGGGCGGAACGCCTAAGCTGGACGTTCCAGAGCCTCGAAACACATCCGGTATAGGTACCGGAATAGACTTCGAAAAATATCGAATGAAAAATCTCGTATGATCGAGTGCCCCGCCGGCGCCAAATGAGCGCGGCGGGGTTTCGATTTTTGAAGCAAAATTGCAACAATACGGTTTCATCTCACCGCGTACCGGAAACCCAGCGCGCAGGCGAAAAGCGCCACGCCGCAGGCCGCGGTGAGGGCGAGGACCGGCGTGAAGCCCGCACCCTGGCCGTAGAGCACGCCCATGAGCGGAATGGCGGCCGCGCTGACGGCGGAGCCGAGGAAATAGCTGACGCCATAAGCGCGCCCGCGCAAACGCTCCGGCACGTAGCGGGCCACGAAGGCGTCGTCGACGATCACCTGGCCGTAGATCGCCGCCATGGTCAGCGCGAGGCCGATCAGCACCCAGTGGCCATCAGCGAGCCAGGCCAGGGCAAGTCCGGCCAACTGCAGGCCGGAGAGAATGACGAACAACGACGCGAGCGACAGCCGGTCGATGAGACGGCCGGCGGCAAGCTGCATGAGCGCACCGCAGATGAGAATGAGAGTCGCGAGAGCGCCAGTGCCGATCAGCGGCAATGCGCCGGCGTACCGCTCATCGACGATCTTGGGCAGGGCCACGGTGACGATGTTGTAGGTCACGCCGCCGACCAGGAAGGCCAGCAAGATCGCGCAAATGGCGAGAACGGGATCGCGCACCGCGAGGCTCGGCGACGCGATGGCCGGTGCTTGTGCCGCGTCGCCGGCCGGCCGGGCGCGGCTCGTGACGACAAAGAGTGCGGCTAGGAGCAAAGCGGCGATGCCGGGACCGATGAAGGCCCAGCGCCAGCTCAAGGCGGAGGTGAGGAGCGCGGTTCCGGCGGCGGCTACCGCCGCACCGATGTTGCCGCAGACACCGTTGATAGAAAGGTCACGTCCGAGTCTGGTGGACACCGAGGTGAGGAGGGTGAGCCCGACCGGATGATAGATCGCCGCGGCCGCACCCAGGAGCAGGAGTGCAAAGCCGAGCATGAGCCACGATGCCGCTGCGGCGACCAGGAAACAGGCCAATCCGGTGAGGGTGAAGAAGGCCGCCAGAAGCCGCCCCGGGCCGACGACATTGACCAACCAGCCGGCGGGCAGGGAGAGCAGCCCATAAGCGACGAGACAGCCGGTGGCGAGGGGCACCAGCTCGCCATAACCCAGCTGCCATTCGAGGCTGATGGCGATCACGGCGGTCGGGAAGATGAGGATCACATAGTGGGTGAGGGCATGCGCGGCATTGACGAACAGGATGGTGCTGCGGGCGTCGGTCATAGCGGTCCAGAAGCGATGGTAAGGTTGCGCAGCCTAGCTGGCCCGATATAAGGTTCGGGGCCAGAATCGGACAAAATCGGGCCAAACTCATGGACGATTTCGAGCACGGCACGCGCCTGGTCACCATCCATGCCCAGCTCTATGCGGATGGCGAGAGCACCGCCTGGCACAGCCATGTCCGCGGCCAGATACTCACGGCTTCCCAGGGGCTGATGGTGGCGACGACCGAACGCGGCGCCTGGTATGTGCCGCGTGGCCATGCACTGTGGATTCCGCCGGGCCTCGAACATGACATCGGCATGCGCGGCGCGGTGGCGATGAGGAGCGCTTATGTCGAACCCGCCGCCGCTGCGGCATTGCCCGGGTACTGCAAGGTCATCATCACCTCGGCCTTATTGGCGGCGGCGATCGAGGCGCTGGCGGGAGAAGCGGCCGACTATGACGAGCAGGGGCGTGGCGGCCATCTCGCCGCGCTGATCGTCGATGAGATGGCGCGCGCCGACGATGCCGAGCTTGCTCTGCCGATGCCGCGTGATGCGCGTCTCGTGCGCCTGTGCAATGCCATCGTGACGAAGAGCGAGCGCCGCGGGCTCGACGACTGGGCGCAGGTCGCCGGCATGAGCCGGCGCAGTCTCACCCGCCATTTCCGCGCCGAAACGGGCCTGTCGCTGCTCTCCTGGCGCAAGCGGGCAACTGAGCTGTCAACCCTGGGGAGTTAGTGCTTGAGGAATTTTCGACGCAGTTCCGACACCGCATTGGCATGCGCATCGAAACCTTCGTAATTCGCAATGATGCGGGCCTGGCGGGCAAGCGCGTCATAACCCTCACGCGTCACATGGCCGATCGAGGTGCGCTTCATGAAGTCGAAGACCGACAGCGGAGACGCCGTCTTGGCCCAGCCGCCGGTCGGCAGGACGTGATTGGGGCCGAGCACGAAATTGCCGAGTGTCGAAGGCGTGTATTCGCCGAGCAGGATCTCGCCGGCATTCTGGAAGGACGCCAGCCAGGCCTTGGGATCGCGGCTCAGGATCTGCAGATGCTCGGGCGCGTAGTCGTTGACGAAGGCGACGGCGCTCCCGGCATCGGGGCAGAGGAGGATGCCGCCTTGCGGCCCCTTCAGCACGGCCTCGGCGAAGCCAGCGCGCTCGGGACTCATCTCTTTCAGGAATTCGGGCAAGGCGGCCAGCGCGGCTTCCGCCACCGCCGGCACATGGGTGACGAGCCAGGCGGATGAATCGGCGCCATGCTCTGATTCGATGAGGAGATCGAGAGCGGCGAGGCGGCCATCCACCGTCGCGTCGGCGAAGATGATGCTTTCGCTGGGGCCGGCCGGCGTGCCGGTGTTGATGCGATCGCAGACGAGGCGTTTGGCGGCCACCACCCAGGGGCTGCCGGGGCCGACGATCTTGGCGCAGCGCGGGATCGTCCGTGTGCCATAGGCGACGGCGGCCACCGCCTGGGCGCCGCCGCATTTGAAGACCTGGGACACACCCGCCGCTTCGGCGGCGACCAGTGTCGCGGCATCGATCGAGCCGTCGGGACCGGGCGGCGTGACGATGGCGATCTTCTCGACGCCCGCCACCTTGGCCGGGATGCAGGTCATCATCACCGAGCTCGGAAACGAGCCCTTGCCGCGCGGCACATAGCAGGCGACCGAGGCGATGGGGCCGATGCGGTCGCCGGCAAAGGCGCCGGGCGCGATCTCGGTGAGCCACATTTCCTCGGGCTTCTGCTGCTGGTGGAACTTCGCGATATTGTGGGCGGCGAAGGCGATGGMCTCGGTGATGTCGGCSRCGAGAGCATGCGGGGCACGGACGAAATCATCAGGGCTCGCCGCCAGATCGTCGGCCGCGACAGGCGCCTCGGCGAACTGGCGGGGGAAGCGCGCCACCGCCTCATCGCCCTCGGAGGCCACCGCATGGGCG
>NNBT01003392.1_pt1 | contig 18612 bp, 16 predicted proteins | sample 1173831 | NCBI WGS metagenome assembly NNBT01 (sample SAMN07173936, study PRJNA388173) | plant metagenome | isolation source: symbiotic tissue sample KVJ10 | place: Norway: Troms, Kvaloya island | reverse complement strand
GCCCGGTGGCGGCAGCGGCGTCATGTCGTTCATTTCGTGCTTCCGCCCTGCAGCCTGATGCGCGGATCGAGCACCGCGAGCGCCAGGTCCGAAATGAGGACGCCGATCACCGTGAGGAAGGCGAGGAACATCAGGAACGAGCCGGCGAGATACATGTCCTGGCTCTTGAGCGCCCGGATCAGCAGCGGGCCGGTCGTTTCGAGCGACAGCACGATGGCGGTGATCTCGGCGCCCGAGATGATGGCGGGCAGGATCGAGCCGATATCAGCGATGAAGAAATTGAGCGCCATGCGCAAGGGATATTTGACCAGCGCCTTGAACGGATGCAGGCCCTTGGCGCGCGCCGTCACCACATATTGCTTCTGCAGCTCGTCGAGCAGATTGGCGCGCAGGCGGCGCACCATGCCGGCCGTGCCGGCGGTGCCGATGATCACCACCGGAATCCACAGATGCGCCAGGATCGACTTGAACTTCTCCCAGCTCATCGACTGATCCATATATTGCGGATCCATCAGATGGCCGACCGAGGTCCCGAACCACACATTGGCGAGATACATGAAGACCAGCGCCATCATGAAGTTGGGCACCGCGATGCCGATGAGGCCGAGAAAGGTCAGGCCGTAGTCGCCCCAGCTATATTGATGCGTCGCCGAATAGATGCCGATCGGAAAGGCGATCAGCCAGGTGAAGATGATGGTGGTGAAGGAGACGAGAATGGTGAGCCACAGCCGGTCGCCGACCACATCCATCACCGGCAGCCGGTATTCGAAGGAATAGCCGAAATCGCCGGTCAGCATGCCGGCGACCCAGTGGAAGTAGCGGATCACCGGCGGCTTGTCGAAACCATATTCCTGGCGCAGCGCTTCGATCTGCTGCGCGTTGACGGTTTCGCCCTGCGCCTGCAGCTCGGCCACGTAGCTTTCGAAATAATCGCCCGGCGGCAATTCGATGATGGTGAAGACCAGCGCTGAGATGATCACCAGCGTCGGCACCATCATGAAGATGCGCCAGATGATGTAGCGCAGCATCCTCAGGGGCCTTTCTTATCGAACCAGAAGGTGTCCATGCCATAGACGCCGAAATAGGCGGTCGGGTCGAAGCTGAACAGCGCCGCTTCCGGCACGTTGCGCAGTTTCGCCGAGATGACGATGGGCTGCTTGGCGCCGTTCACGATGCCGATTGAGAAGACCTGGTCGGTATACAGCGCCAGCATCTTGTGCCAGATTTCGGCCCTGGCCGCGCTGTCGGCGGCCTTCTCCCATTGCTTCGAAAGATCGAGAAGCTCCTTGGCTTCCTTCACGTCGGCCTCGGTCCCCTTCTCGCCGCCCGATTCGACGAAGATGCCCCATTGCGGCCACTGCAGCTGCTCGTGGCTCGTCGGCGCCAGGGCCTTCGGATTCATGTCGGCCGTCGGCACGCCATTGTCGAGGCCGGAAGCAACCGTCATCATCGTCGTTCCGCCGATGACGCGGCTTCGCAGCACATCGGTCTGCGAGGTCCTGATCACCAGCTTGACGCCGATCTTGCTCCAATGGTCGGTGATGAGCTGGAGCACGTCCGTCTCGACCGCGTCCTCGCCCGCCGTCTCGACGATGATCTCGGCGGGCTTGCCGTCGGGAAGCTGGCGGATGCCGTCACCGCCGCGTTTGTCGAGGCCCATTTCATCGAGAAGCGCATTGGCCTTGTCGGGATCGAAGGCGGTATAGGCCGTCGCATATTCCTCGCGATAGAGCGGGCTTGCCGGCAGCACCGTGTCGGCGCTCGGCCGGCTCAGGCCGAAGAACTTGGCCTGGTTGATCTCGTCGCGATTGATCGCCAGCGACAACGCCCGGCGGAAGCGCGCATCGCGCAGCACCTTGCTCCATACCGGATCGGCGAAATTGAGATTGGGGAACAGCGCGACGCGCGATCCGCGCCCGCTTTCCCACAATTTGACGCGGATCGGATGGGTCGCTTCCGACTCCTTCAGGAAAGTGTAGTCGGCGAAGCTGATATTCTGCGCCTGGAGATCGGCCTCGCCGGCGCCGGTCTTGGCCGGGATCAGCGACGACGAGCTCACATTGAGGACGAAGCGGTCGATATAGGGAAGCTGGCGCCCATCCTGATCGACACGGTGAAAGTAGGGATTGCGCTCGAAGACGAACTGCTCGGAGGGCGGCTTCGTCGTGTTGCGCCACGGATCGAGCGTCGGCAGCTCCGGGTTCTCCGGCCGGTATTGCCGCGCCTTGTTGATGTGAAGGCCGGTCCACTTCTTTTCGCCATTGGCCTTGATCAGCTCGGCGAGCTTGTCTTCGCTCTGATATTTCTTGTGGAACTGCTTCAGATATTTGGCCGGCATCACCAGGCTCAGCGCCTGGGGCGCCGCAATCTGCGGCAGGAAGTCCGGATTGGGCGCGTCCCAGCTGTAGCGCAGCGTCTGATCGTCGACGATCTCGAACTTGGGCGGCTTGCCGTCGACCAGGAGATTGGGCGAGATGACCTTGCTCAGATCTTCATTGAGCTGCACGTCCTCGAGCGCATAGCGGAAGTCCTCGGTGGTGACGGGTTCGCCGTCCGACCATTTGAGCCCCGGCCTGAGATGGAAGGTGAAGATGCGGCCGTCCTGGACCTCGAAGGATTTCAGCAGATCCGGCTGCAGCTGCAGCTTGTCGTCGTAACGCAGGAGCCGCGTATAGCCGTAGACCGTCATCAGGCTGATATTGCGCTGGCCGCCGATCAGGATGCGTGCGGTGCCGCCATATTGCCCGACCGCCTTGCCTTCGCCTTCGATCGTCACCTTGAGCGGCTCGCTGGGCAGGCGCTGATCGACCGGCGGCAATTCGCCCTTCGCCACTTTGTCCTTGAGCGAATCCGGTTCGACATATCCGGCCATTGCCGGCAGGACGCACAGGACAAGGGCCACGAGCCCGTAAACAAGCCGCGAGATCATTGAGCTAACTCCCCGTATTGTTTCTCGCGCCGGGCCAAAATCCAGTGCGAGCCGCCGAGATCGCGATAGTCGAGGCCCCCACCCCCATCGCGGAAATCTTCTCCCCAGGCGCTGTCGTCGGAAGCGCCGCCGAGTTTGAGTGTCTTGAAATCGAGAGGCCGGCCCAGATCGGGATAAGGCACGGCAGCGAGCAGCGCGCGCGTATAGGGATGTACCGGGTTGCGGAACAACGTCTCGCGCGGCGCCACCTCGACGATGCGGCCACGGCACATCACCGCGATGCGGTCGGCCATGTAATCGACCACCGCCAGATTGTGCGAGATGAAGAGATAGGTGAGGCCGAGCTCCTTCTGCAGGTCCTTCAGGAGATTGAGGATCTGCGCCTGCACCGAAACGTCGAGGGCGGAGACCGGCTCGTCGCAGATGAGCAGATCGGGACCGAGCGCCAGGGAGCGCGCGATGCCGATGCGCTGGCGCTGGCCGCCCGAGAAGCTGTGCGGATAGCGGCTGAGATAACGCGGGTCGAGGCCGACCGCCTGCATCAGTCTTTCCACCGTCGCCTGGCGTTCGGCCGCCGTGCCGATATTGTGAATCTCGAGCGGCTCGCTGAGGATGTTCTGCACCGTCATGCGCGGGCTGAGCGAGCTGAACGGATCCTGGAACACCATCTGGATGCGGCTTCTGAGTTTTTTCAGCGTGTCGCCTTCGGCCTTGAGAAGATCGACGGGCCCGGCGCCGCCGTCGAACGTGACCGTCCCCTGGCTGGGGGTCAGCGCCCGCATGATGATCTTGCTGACGGTGGTCTTGCCGCAGCCCGATTCGCCGACGAGGCCGAAGCATTCGCCCTGCTTGATGTCGAAGCTGACATTGTCGACGGCGCGGATCACGTGGCCGTCGCCCTTGCCGAACCAGCCGGACTGGCGTGTCGCGAAGGACTTGCCGAGATTCTTGACCGACAGCAGGATGCCGCCCTTCTTGCGCTCACGCTTGCCGTTGCCGCCGAGCAGCGCCCCGGCATTGACCGGAACCTCGCGCAAGGCTTTCAGCCGCTCGCCCGCCGTCATGTTGAAATGCGGCACCGCTGCCAGCAGCGCCTTGAGATAGGGATGCTGCGGGTCGTTGAAGATGTCGGTGACCGTGCCCGCTTCCATGATCTCGCCGCGATAGATGACGACCACCTCGTCGGCGATATTGGCGACGATGCCGAGATCATGGGTGATGATCAGCACCGCCATGTTGAGCTTCTGCTGCAGCTCCTTGAGGAGCTGCAGGATCTGCGCCTGGATGGTGACGTCGAGGGCGGTGGTCGGCTCGTCGGCGATGAGCAAGGCCGGCCGGCAGATCAGCGCCATGGCGATCATCGCGCGCTGGCGCAGCCCCCCCGACAATTCGAACGGATACATGCCATAGGCGCGTTTGGGATCCGGGAAGCCGACCAGCCCCAGCATCTCCTCGGTGCGCTCGCGCACTTCCTTGTCCCCGGCCTGGAAGTGGATGCGATAGGCCTCGCCGACCTGGTCGCCGATCGTGTGGAGCGGCGACAGCGACGTCATCGGCTCCTGGAAGATCATCGAGATGCGTCCGCCGCGGATATGGCGGTATTTATCGCTGTCGACATCGAGGCTGGCGAGATCGGTGACTTTGTTCTTCTTGGGGTCGGAAAACACGATCCGGCCGTGTTTGATGCGGCCCGGTCGCGGCAGGATGCCCATGATGGTCTGGGCGATCACCGATTTGCCGGAGCCTGATTCGCCGACAAGCGCCGTCACCTTGCCGGGCAGCACCCGGAAGCTCGCACCTTTGACCGCGTCAAAATCCCAGGCATGCAGCGCAAAGCCGATGCCCAGATCTTCGATGCGGAGAATATCACCTGCCGCCGTCATTGCCGAACGGACTTACGCCTTGCCAGCATGGCTAACCAAACGCCTTCCCCTTAAGTTAAGGAGAAGCCTAGCCGTTTTTCGGGTCTCATGGAAAGGGGCAAATCTTTGGATCGAGCACATCCGCGCAGGCGAGACCGCGGCGGAAGTCGTCATAATAGAGCGCCCAGACACCCGGCCCACCGGCCCGATACGGCCCGAATTTGAAATATTGGTTCTCGCCCAGGCCCTTGTCATTATGGCCAATGCGTCCCTTGACGGTGACGATCCATTTGCCATTGGCGAAGATTTCGATATGGCCGGTGCCTTCGGGACCGGGCTTCGTATAAACGGCGAAATCGATCCAACCCGTCTCCGGCGCCGGCAGCGGGTTGCCGCGGTCGATCACCGTGATCTTGTCGGTGCAGGCGGAGAATTCATCCCCGTTGTCAGGGCCAAAATTCCTGTCATGGGCAACGAGCGCCCGCGTCTGGTTGGTGTCGGGCCTGAGCCACGCCGCCGTCTCGCCATCCTTGCAATGCGCCCGCTTGCCCTTCTCGATTTCCTGGCCGGGCAAGAGATTGGTCTCGACGGTGATGAAGAACTTGCCCTCGTTGAAGCGGAAGGCCAGGAACGGGCTGAAATCGCCATCGGCGCCGGCATCGATCTCGCGCTTCCACTGGGCGACGAGATAGCGGTGATCGTCCTGAGGAATGGGTTCCTCGAACTTGACCGCGAAGCCGAACCACGCGCCCTGGTCATACGGCACCCGGAGCTTGCTGCGCTCCCAGACCTCGGCCCGCTCGCTGCATAGGCGTTCGGTCACCGGGCAATGCGGCTTCACCGACAACCGGAGCGCGCCCTTGCCGGACTTCACTACCTTGTCCTGAAATTCGACGGTGCCGGCGCTCTGCTCGTAGTTCTTCTTGTAGTAGAGACCGCCTTCCGGCGCGAAATCCTTGCCCTCGAAACCGTCGACGAGCTTGTCCTTATAGGTGAGCTCGGCGGCGTGTGCCGGCGCCGTGGCCAGAAACAGGCCGGCCAGCACGGCGCCGATCTGCGCGGTTCCGCGGAAAATTCCCATCAGCTCGCCTTGCGCCGCGCCGGCACGACATTGTCGCGATGCAGCAGGATGAGCCGTTCGGCATCGGTGAGCTCGCGGCCTTTGCTGGCCGGCACATAGTCGCTGACCGCAGCCTTGCCCGCCAGGGGCGCATGAACCTTCATGTCGTAATCGGTGCCGCGCAAGGTCTCGATCCCCAGCATGTTCCAGTCACCGCCGCTATAAAGGGCAAATTCGTCGCTGGCAATGATCGGGGTCTTGTATTTCTTCGACAGGCCCTCGAGCCGCTGCACCTCGTTCACCGCCTGCCCGAAGGCCGAGAAGGTGAGCCGCTCCTTCAACCCGACATTGCCGAACAGAACATTGCCGACATGGAGTCCGAGGCCGTAACCGACGGCGGGGAGATTATCGGCCTTGCGCCGCTCGTTGAGCTGGCTCATCCGCGCCACCGCATTCTGGGCGGCGGCGAGCGCCTGGCGGCAGGCGATCTCGGAGGGACCGCGATGGCGCGCGCACGGGATAACCGCCAGGAACCCATCGCCGAGGAAGCTTAGGATCTCCGCACCGCCTTCGCTGAACGGCACCGCGATCGCATCGAAGAACTGGTTGAGCGTGTCGATGAAGACCTGCCGGCCGGCCTGCTCGGCGATCGCGGTCGAGTCACGCATGTCGGCCATGATGAGGGCGGCGCGGATCGTTTCACCATCACCACGCTGGATCTGCCCTGACAGCACCCGCTTGCCGGCGCCATTGCCGAGATAGGTGGTGAGCATGTTGCCGGCGAGCTGGCTCAGAACCGCAACACGCGTCGCCACCGCGAGCCGTCCCTGGATGCGCAGCAACGCGCCAATTTCGCTTTCATTGAATCCGCCGGCGCGGTCGGTCGACCACGAGCCGACGATGCCTTGGCCCGAATCCTCGCCGAAGGGCAGGAAGAAAGCGAGATAGTCGGTGATGCCCTCTTTCTTGAAGTCCTCGAAGATCGGGAATTCCGCCTCGCAATCGACATCGATGCGCCGGCGCATATGTTCGAGCCCGTTATTGATGAGCTGGTAGTAAGGGCTCTTGCGCAGGCCATCATCCTCCTCCTGGCCGGGCTCGACATGGCGATAGCCTTCGACTTTCAGGCCTTCGCCGCGCCGCCAGGTGAAGCCCATGGCGCGGTAGAGCGGATGCAGGATGGACAGCGAGATATTGATGCGCTTGAGCGGCAGGCCGGTGGCGGCGAGCCGCTCGCAACAGCCGCGGATCACCGTCTCGAGATCGGTGCTGCGCAAGGAGGCCTGCTTGAGCCAGGCCGACACTTCATCCATGAGGGTTTCGGAAATGGCGTGGTCGACGGCCATGGGTCTGTGCTCCGGAAAAGGCATAGGGAATCGGGAATATCAGGCCGATAATGTGTGATCCGGCGCGCTCGATTGCAACGGGGACGAAGGATTAAGGAAAAGAATATCTGCGCCGCGGGGGGCCGGCGCCAAGGCGATCCCTTGCGACAAATAAGTAACAAGGCTCGGATATTTGCCGACCGCCCGCTGCCGCCGCAGGCGCTGGAACAGCCGCGCCAGGCCGAGGGTCGCGACCAGCGCCCTGCCGCGGCGGAACGGTCCGGGCCCCGTCAGTGTCTTTTCATAGAGGGCCGGATGGACGGCGAGTTGCACGCCCGTCACCTGCGGCGCATCGAGCGCCTTGAGCTCCTCAGCGATGACATATTCATATCCCTCGATATCGATCTTGACGAAGACCGGCCCCGGCCCCGCCGTCTTCAGGAGCTTGGCCATCGAGCAGCCCTCGACTTCGACCGAGGCGCCGTCACCGATGGCGAGCGCACTCGTCTCGGAGCTGCCGAAGCCTTCCACCGCATTGAGCTTGACGCAGCCTTCCGGCGACAGAGCGGATTCGAGCAGGGTGACATTGGGATAGAGCGGCAACAGGCTGTTCAGGATCTCCCGGCATTTGGGATCCGGCTCGACCACCAGGACGCGTTTGGCTTTCTTGCTGGCCCAGAACGGCGTGACCCCGATCCAGCCGCCGATATCGATATAGGTGACGTCGGGGCCGAGATGATCGCTCAGGGCACGGAATGTCCGCGGCTCCCACTGGCCGCTGGCAAGTTTTGCGTAGAATTTTCGGTATTCCGGCAGGTCCGCGAGGGTGACGGTCTCTCCGTGATAGGTGATGTCGAAATGCTTCATAGGCCGTCATTTGCGCCTAAGTGGCCGGCAGTTCAATGCGGTTGACGCAAAGGTTACTGGACGAAGGACTGCCATGCGCCATTACGCCGGACGATCGGATCTGCCGAAATTGCGTAAGGAACTTGGCCGAACAGTTGCTGAACGGCCTCCCGAGCCGCGGCCAGGCCGCCACTTTCTTCGCTTCCCGTCACCAGCATGAGATCGCGCGCGACGACGAAGACGACGAGGTCGCCGCGAAAGCGAAACCTTTCCTTGGCCCAGAAGCGGTCGAAGAGGAGCAGCGAGGCCAGATAGGGATCATTGGCCGAGATCGCGACCATTTCGGGATATGTATCGATCAGCGGCTCGGCCATGATCCGCTGCAGATTCTCGAGGGCGAGCGCGTCGAGATCGGCCTCCGCGAGTCCTAGCTCCTTGATCGTTTTGCTGTCGGCAAAGTGAAGAGTGTTCGGCGCGTCGAAAGCGTAGAAGACATGAATGTCGCCGGCGAGCTGCCTTTCTGGAAAGTATTGATCCGTCCGCCTCGCCTTCTTGGCATCATCCATGAAGCCCTTGTGCCGGATCACGGCCACCAGTTGCTCTTTCCTGGGCGTCGCGTTCTCACCGACATCGTCACCGAGGACACGGACGAGTTGATCCATGATTTCGCCGAGTTGCGCCGGCTCGCCCAAATACGTCTTGAAGGAGTTATCGAGATAGCTGGTGTAGCCCTCCCCTTCGGCATCCGGTTTCAGCTTGACCTTCACCTCTAGATCGCCGGTGACGGTGACCTTGGCGCCGGGAAATTGCTTCTCGACCCGTTCAACATACGACTGTGTGAATTCCTGCGAACTCAAGATCGCCTCGGCCCACGCGAGGTTGGCGGTGACACAGAGAAGCAGAAAGACGATGACGGCAAGTCTCAAACCGATGCGCTGCCCCATCGTCTCACACGCCCTTCGCCATTTCCCGGAGCTTGAATTTCTGGATCTTGCCGGTCGAGGTCTTCGGCAATTCGGCGAAGATCACGTATTTCGGCACCTTGTAGCGGGCGAGCCCCTTGCGGCACCAGTCCAGCATTTCTTCGGCGGTGGCGGCGGCGCCGGGCTTGATCTCGATGAAGGCGCACGGGCTTTCGCCCCATTTTTCATCCGCCTTGGCGACGACGGCGGCGGCCTGAACGGCCGGGTGTTTATAGAGCACTTCCTCGACCTCGATCGAGGAGATGTTTTCTCCGCCCGAGATGATGATGTCCTTGGAGCGATCCTTCAGCTGCACGTAGCCGTCGGGATGTAGCACCGCGAGATCGCCGGAATGGAACCAGCCGCCCTTGAACGCCTCCTCGCTCGCCTGTTTGTTCTTGAGGTATCCCTTCATGACGATATTGCCGCGGAACATGACTTCGCCCAGCGTCTCGCCGTCGGCCGGGACTTGTGTCATGGTTTCCGGATTCATCACGGTCAAGGCTTCGAGCGGAATGTAATTGACGCCCTGGCGCGCTTTTTTCGTAGCCCGCGCTTGCGGCTCGAGCGCGTCCCAGGCGGTGTCCCAGTCATTGACCACCGCCGGCCCATAGGTCTCGGTGAGGCCATAGACATGCGTGACGTTGAAGCCCGCTTCCGCCATGCGCGCCAGCACGACTTCCGGCGGCGGTGCAGCTGCGGTGGTGAACTCGACCACATGCGGAAGTTTCGTCTTCTCGTCTTCGGCTGCGTTGAGGATCGTCGCCATCACGATCGGCGCGCCGCACAGATGTGTGACCTTGTGCTCCGCCAGCGCCTGCCAGATCGCCTTGGCGCGCACCGCCCGCAAGGTGACATGGGTGCCGCCCATCACCGACATCGACCACGGATACCCCCAGCCGTTGCAGTGGAACATCGGCAGCGTCCACAGATAGACCGGGTGCCGCTGCATCTGCTGGGTCAGCACATTGCCCTGCGCGATCAGATAGGCGCCGCGATGATGGCAGACGACGCCTTTCGGATTGCCGGTGGTGCCCGACGTATAATTGAGCGAGATCGCGTCCCATTCATCCTCAGGCATCAGCCAGGCGAAATCGGGATCGCCGCCGGCAATGAAGCTTTCATAGTCGATGGCGCCGAGGCGCTCGCCATCGGGCACGAATTCAGGATCGACATAATCGACGACGATCGGTTTCCGTCCCTTCATGAGCGCCAGCGCTTCCTTCATGAGGCCGGAGAATTCGGTGTCGACGAGGACGAGACGTGTTTCCGCATGCTCGAGCGAGAAGGCGATGATCGCGGCATCGAGCCTGGTATTGAGCGTGTTGAGGACGGCGCCCGCCATCGGCACGCCGTAATGGGCTTCGAGCATCGCCGGCGTGTTGGCAAGCAGCGCCGAAACGGTTTCACCGCGTTTTATGCCGGCCTTGCCGAGCGCCGAGGCGAGGCGGCGCGCGCGCGCATAGAACTCGCCATAGGTGAAACGCTGCCGGCCATGGATGATGGCCGTGTGATCCCGATAGACCGCGCCGGCGCGGGCCAGGAAGGACAGAGGCGTCAGCGGCTGGTGGTTGGCCGGGGTCTTGGGCAGGTCGCGGTCATAGATCGAGGTGCTCATGCTGCACCTCATATTATATCCCGTTTCGCTGCGGAAGCCGGTTCACGAAGCCTGCACGCCCCGGCGCCGCGCGAACCAGGAGAGCAGCATGTCGCGCGCCGGCCGGTCATAGATCCGGTCGAGGACGAGGCAGGCGATCACCAGCACCGCCAGATAGACGAGACCCGCGAACGGCGCGAAGCTCCGGGCGTCGAAGCCGAAGAAGTGCAGAAGCGCCGCATAACTCAGCACATAGCCGCGTTTATGGACGCAATAGACCGCATAGGAGGCCGTCCCGATGTGATGCCAGAGGCTCGCCAGCGCCGGCGACGGCGTCGTGGCGGCACCCAGAAGGACCAGCCCGGGCAGCAGCATGATGATGCTGGCGAGCTCCATCGGCAGCCAGCGCGGCAGGGCGAACAGGGTGACGAGCACGGCGACGATGAGCCAGTCGGCGACTTTCGGCACGGCGAGCACGTCGCGCAGGCGGTACAGGAGCACGCCGAGGAAGAACGAATAGCCGACCCTGGCGAGCCCGCCGAGAAACGTGGTCTTCTCGAGGCCGAGACCGATGCTGCCCGCATGGAGGGCAGCCACGATGAAGGCGATGCCGCTGAGCAGAACAACGCCCACCAGCACCCGCATGGGTCTCAGCCTGTCATGGAACAGCACCCAGATGAGATTCGCCACGAGCTCGAAGAAGATCGACCACATGACGCCGTTGAGAGGAAACAGCGCATTGGTCACCGGTGTCGGCAGCATCACCAGGTTGAAGGGGAGGCTGACCAGAAAATCGGACCACGAGATCTCTTTGCCATATTGCGGAAAATTCGCGGCGGCGACCGCATAGGCGACGCCGAGCAGGATGCCGAGAAGATAAAGCGGATAGAGGCGGATGAAGCGCAGCTTCATGAACTGAAACGGCGTCATGCCGCGATCGAAACGATCCTCATAGGCGTAGGCAAGCACGAAACCGCTCAGGCAGAAGAAGAGATCGACCGCGATCCCTGCCGATGGCAGGCCGTAGTCGCCGAAGTACCGGTCGCTGTGCAGGACGACGATGGCGAGGGCCGCGACACCGCGCAGGCCGTCGAGAACGACATATTTTCTGGATTGATCCTGGCCCAAAGGCAGTTCCCCCGACAATACCGCCTTCCCGAGCGCCGCTAGTTTCGTATGAGCTACTCAGTTTTGCAAGAGCGTCCTTGTGGTTGCGCCGAAGTGCCATCACGCGCTGGCGTGGTCGCCATCACGCGCTGGCGTGGTCAAAACGCGCGACGCTCCGCGCCGGTCCGCGGCTGCGCTTGTTCGCGCTCCCAGTTTTCGCCGCTGGCGGCGATGCAGGAGACGCCCGTCGCCGTGGTGAGCAGCACGGTCCAGCTGCGCTCCTCGGAAACGAAGACCTCGAGCAGGAGGCCGTCCTGCGTGACGCCGACCGCCTCCGGCACTTCCTTGTATTGCCGCGCCAGCAGGCTGACGAGCTGATCATGCGCGGCGCAGGGAAGCATCTCGGCGCCGGCGATCGTCGGAAGCGACAGGAAAGCGGCGACGGCGAATCCGCCCAGCAGAAGCCTTTTCATGAGGATGCGAGCCATATGAGCCACTCTCGAATGAGCGCCTCTTTGCCCGGCAAAAAATCCATGACGGGCGAAGCACGGCGCCCGGTTGCAGAGACATCGGCCATCCGGCCAGGCCGGATCGGGACTTCACCAGTCCCGCTTCATTATGTGGTGGCGGGATAAGGCTCAGGCAAGGGCTGCTGCTTCGGACCCGACGGCTTGCGCCCGTCCAGGATGACGGCGAGCGTGCCCATCACCAGAAGGCCGGTCGCGATGATGACCGTGTCATGCGCGAAGCTGCCGCCCCATTCATGGCGCACGATGGCGCCGGTCATCGAGAGCAGCGAGCCGACGCAGAAGACGGGGAGCGAATGGCGGCCCATGGCGGTGAGGAAATTGCTGGCCGGGATCCGGTGCATGAGCCGGCCGAGCGGCGACATCATCACCACATAAGCGAGCGCCAGCACATGCAGGAGGCGCGGCCAGGCGACGAAGCCCTTGTCGAAGCTCCAGATGGTCGAAGGCAATTTGATGCCGGAGAAATTGATCACCCAGTCGAACGGCACCCACCAATAGGCGAGCAGCAGATAGGCGACACACAGGCCGTAGAGCACGCCCGAAAACGGCATCGGCCGGTTCTCGCGCTGGCGCTGGCCGAGGATGAAGCCGATGACGAACAGCAGTTGCCAGGCGAGCGGATTGAAGAACCAGCCGCCCGGCATCGGATAGTTCGGGACGTCGAGCCCGAAGACGCCGGTGGCGAACCACAAGGTCACCGAGACCGCGAGCAGCAGCGACAGGCTGTAGCGCGCCAGCACCATCATGAGCGGCAGCATCAGGAGCAGCGCCATATACATGGGCAGGATGTTGAAATAGCCGAGCTGGTGGCCGAGCGTGACGAGGCCGATGAGGCCGCGCACCGGGTCCTCCATCAACGGCTTGATGTCCATATAGACGATCGTGTCGTCGAGATAACCCGGATGCATGAAATAGAGGGTCGCGGCGCAGAACAGCGAGATGCCGATGATCGTCGTCACGATGTGGCTCATATAGAGCGTCCAGGCGCGCTTTACGGCCTTGACGGTCGCGTCCCAGGTCTCGCCGCGCTCGAAGCGGGCGAAATAGGCATAGGCCGAGGCGAAGCCGGCCAGCATGACGAAGACTTCCGCTGCGTCCGAGAAGCCGAAATTCTTATGCGTCCATTTTTCGTAGAAATTGCCCGGCACGTGATTGATGAAAATCGAGGCAAGCGCCAGCCCGCGCAGGAAATCGATGCGGTGGTCGCGGCGTGAGGGGGCGGCGGCGGTCGTCATAAAACGTGCTTGAAGGACCGGGATGGCAGGATCAAGGCATTGTTATTGCGTCGTATTCGCCTGGCGTCAATCCGGCTTGAAGTCCTTCGCCTTGGCTTCGCCCTCCTGACGCTGGGCCTCCGGCAGGCGGCCGATGAACTCGTCGAGCCAGGCGTCGTTGCGCCCGCCCGCTTTGGCGAGCGTGTGCCATTTCACCGCCTCGACCGGGTTGGCCGCAAAGACCCGCCCCGTCGCGAAAAGCAGCGCCACCCGGTTCTGCGCCACCGGATTGCCGCGCCGGGCCGACACCAGGAGCCACTGGGCGCCGACTTTCTCGTCCTTCTTCACCCCGTCGCCGCGGAAGGCCATGATGCCGTAATCGAGGGCGGCGTCGCGATGGCCCTTGACCGCCGCCTTGGCGAACCATTCGCCGGCCCTGATCTTGTTCTGCTCGACCCCCCGGCCCTCGGCGAACAGGACGCCCAGATTATATTGCGAATCGGCATAACCCTGGAGGGCCGCCTTGTCGAACCACTCGGCCGCCTCGAGCCAGTCGGGCGGCGTTTCGCTGGCGGCGAGGAGACCCATCCGGTGCTCCGCCTCCGCCTTGCCTTGCTTGGCCGCCTTCTCCATCCAGTAGCGTCCGCGGTCGGGATCCGCCTCGCCGAGCATGCCGTCGAGATAGATCTCGCCCAGTGAATATTGCGCCCCGACATTGCCTTTGTCGGCCGCCTGGGAATAGAAGTCGGCCGCCTTGTTGAGATCGGCCTCGACGCCCTGGCCCTTCTGATAAAGCACCCCCATCATCGCCAAGGCCCGCGCATCGCCCTTCTTGGCCAGCGCCTCCGCAATGGCCCGGGCGCCCTTGTAATCCTTGTCCTCGTAGAGCGAGACCGCTTCCTCATAGGGCGGCTGGGCCAGCGCCAGAGCCGGTCCGGCGACGGCCAGGCCAAAGGCCAGGAGGAAAGCGGAAAAGCGGTTCATCGGGGCGTGGCCGAAATCGCCTGCATGAGCTCGTTGACGATGCGCCGGGCCTCTTCGGGCGAGGTCCAAATCGACTCCGGCGGCCGGATGAAATCGGGCTGTTGCGTCAATAATGCGGCAACCCCTTCCGGACCCACCGGATCGGCGGCGATGCAGGGCACTTCGAACAGCCCCGCCCACCAGGCGATGATCGGCTCGTCATGCGGCAGGACCCGGGCCTGGTGGAAGGCGACGTAATCGGCCCCCGCCTCGGCCAGATCCATCGCCATATGGCGCGACGTGCCGCACAGGGCGCCGATGATCCGGTCCGGCCCCAGGAGCTTGCGGGCATGGTCGTAATCGGCGCGGCTCGTGACCTCGATGCCGTCGCAGCTCTGGGCGTGCTTCTCATCGAGGCTGAGCAGCGCCACGCCATGTTTATGGGCGGTCGGCAGAAGCAGGCCGGCCAGCTCGCCGGGCGCCAGCGCGCTCGCGACATCGCCCGCCTCGCAGGCCGCCGCAAAGCAGCGGATCGCATGAGGGCCAGTCGTTTCGGGGACGATAAGATGAAGTCGGGGCTGCGCCATGGCTGATTCGAAGGCCTCCTCGCCCCGTTCAATCAGAGATGGCCGCCGATTGCAAACCTGCTCCCTCCTCGCGGAGCGGGGAGGGTGGCGCGCAGCGCCGGGTGGGGCCTCTACGCGAACGGGTCGTCCACCCGGGGCCACAGCTTGCGGGTGAGCTTGCGGTATTGGGTGACGCGCGGATTGTTCGGATAGGTGGCGCCGGCCGCCACATAGATGACTTCCGCGGCGATCGGCGCGAAGCCGGCATAGAAATGGTTGGTCGACTTCACCACCAGGAGCGGCTGCACCAGGGGATCGATGCCGAGATTGGCGAAGATGTCGGGCTCGAACGTCTGTGTGCGGTTGGTGTTGAGGATGACGTCGATCTCGGTGCCGGCGATGCGCACCACCGCGGCGGGCCCAAGCGTCACCCGGCTGCCGCCAAAACTTTGCCAACCCTCCGGCACGACCTTGCGGACGATGACACGCGCATCGATCGGCTCGCCGCCCAGGGGCCCGGATTTGCCGCCGATGCGCAGGTCGATCTCCGCCCCCTCGCCGGCGCCATGGGCGAAATTGACCGCCATCGGGTCCCAGATCGTCGCCAGCGCCGCCTTCGGAATCTTGCGCTCGATCATCCGGCGCAGGAGCAGCGTGCCGTCGCCGGCGACGCCGCCGCCCGGATTGTCCCACATGTCGGCGATGACCGCCGGTCTCCCCGGCCGCGTCACCTGGAACGCCCGGTCGAGCCCGTCATCGATGCTCATATTGGGCATCAGCGTCTTGCCGCGCAGCGCATAGATCTCGCGTCCGAGCGCCTCCGCGAGGCGGTCGCCCTTCTCCTTGGCGTCGTCGCTCACCACCAGCGTGCGGCTGCCCATTTCCGGCACATCCGCCGCCATGAAGCCATGGATGAAGGAGACCGACAGGATATCGTCCTTGCCCTGCAGCGCCTTCATGCGGTCGACGAAGGAGCGCATCGGCTCGCGGCTGGTCGGATAGACATCGATCAGCCGGCAGTCATAGGCCGAGATCCGAGGCTTGATCTCACCTCTGATCGCCCGGAGCGCCAGATCGACGACATGCTCGCCGCGCTCATAGAAATCCGTATGCGGGAATTCCAGGAAGGCGGCCAGGATATCGGCATTGGCGACGCGTTTCGGCGTCAGATGGCTGTGCGGATCGAGCTCGGCGGCGATGATCACGTTCGGCCCGACGATCGCGCGCACCCGTTCGAGGAGATCGCCCTCGCAATCGTCATAGGCCTGCGCCACCATCGCGCCATGGAGGCCGAGCACGACGCCGTCGACCGGCAGCGCAGCCGTAAGCTCGGCCAGTATGGCGTCGCGCAAGGCCTCATAGGCCTCGCGGTTGAGGAGGCCGCCGGGCTCGGCCCAGGCGGCGGTCCCTTCGATCACGTCGAGGCTTTTGTCCTCACGCGCCCGCCGCCTCAGCACCAGCATCGGCGACGAGCACAAGGTCGGCGTCTCCGGGTGTTTGCCCGGCGGCGCATAAAACGCCATTTCGAAGCTGGCGCGATCCGTCGGCACCGGCGAGAAAGTATTGGTCTCCGTCGCGAGCGACGCCGTGAAGATGCGCATGACTGTCCGGATTTACTTCTTGGGCGAATAGGCGATGGCTTCGATCTCGACCTTGATGTCGATCATCAGCCGGCTTTCGGCGGTGGTGCGGGCCGGCGGCTCTTTCGGGAAGAACGTGGCATAGACCTGGTTGAAGCCGCCGAAATCGCGGGCATCATCCAGCCACACGGTGGTCTTCACCACCTCGTCCATCGTGGCGCCGGCCAGCGCCAGAGCCGCTTTGACATTCTCCAGCACCTGGCGCGTCTGCTCCTTGATGCCGCCTTGCACGACATTGCCTTGCGCGTCGACCGGCACCTGCCCCGACACATAGACGAAATCGCCGGCGCGCACCGCGGGCGACAGGGGGACATGCGAAGTGCCGAAAACCTGCTTCTTCATGGATCGTTCCTTTTTATTTGACGGCGCCGAGCGAAAGGCCGCGCACCAGGTAACGTTGCAGCCAGGCGAAGAGAATGGCAACCGGGATCGTGGCGACGAGGGTTGCCGCCATCACATGATGCCACTCGACCGTGTAGCGCCCGGCGACGAGGGAAAAGACCTGGATCGGCAGCGTATAGCTCTCCTGGCGCCGCAGCAGCGTCAGCGCGATGACGAATTCGTTCCATGCATTGATGAAGGTGAAGATGGCGGTGACGGCGATGGCGGGCGTCACCAGGGGCAGGAACACCTTGATGAGCGTCTGGCCGCGCGACGCGCCCTCCATCCAGGACGCCTCCTCGAGGTCCTTCGGGATGGTGGCGAAATAGCTCTGCAGCATCCACACGGTGAAGGCGATGTTGAAGGCCATGTAGATGACGCCGACGGTGGGCACATTGTCGACGAGGCCGAGCGCGGCGATGAGCCGGAACAGGCCGACCACCAGCACGATCGGCGACAGCATCTGCGAGATGAGCAGGAACTGGTTGAAGGCGCCGCGGCCGCGGAACCGGAAGCGCGACAGGGCATAGGCGGCCGGGATCGAGACCAGGATGGCGCCGATCGTAGCGATGAGCGAGGTGTAGAGCGAGTTGAACAGCGCCCGGCCGAAATTGGTCACCGTCCACATGTCGATGAAATTCCGCCAGCGGATCTCGCTCGGCCACCAGGTCGGGTTCAGGACCTCGGCCTGCGGCTTGACCGCGGTGATGAACATCACCGCGAAGGGAAACAGCGACAGCACCACCAGCGGCGACAGCAGCGCCCAGGCGATGATCGAGCGTTTGAGCTTGCTCATCAGGCCTCACGCTCCTTCATGGCCAGCCGCACATAGATGATGGTGAAGATGAGCAGGATCGCCAGCATGATGAGCGACACCGCCGAGGCCTCGCCGAGCTTCCCGATGCGGAAGCCGAGCTTGTAGAGATGGGTGACCAGGATATCGGTCGAATTGGCCGGTCCGCCCTGCGTCGTCACCCAGATGATCGGGAAGGAGTTGAACACATAGATGGTGTTGAGCACCAGCGCGATATTGATGAAGGGCTTCAGCAGCGGCAGCGTGATATGGCGGAACTGCTGCAGGCGCGAGGCGCCTTCGAGTGCCGAGGCCTCATAGAGATCCTGCGGGATCGACGACAATCCCCCTAAGAAGATCGTGGTGGTGAAGGGCACCGTCACCAAGATGCCGATCAGCACCTGCATGGCGAAAGCGAGATCGCCGCTCGCCAGCCATTGTACATTTTCGCTGATGATCCCTAGGCCCATCAGCGCCGAATTGAGCATGCCGCTTTCGCCATTGAGCGCCCAGCGCCACACCACCGCGGTCATGGTGAGCGAGACCGCCCAGGGCAGCATCAGGATCACGCGGGCGATATCGCGGCCGTAGAAATCTTCATTGAGGATCAGCGCCACCGGCACCGAGACGAGGAGCGCGCCGCCGACCACGAGAACGGTCCACAAGCCAGTGCGCCACAAGGCCGATACAAAATCGGCGTTGGCAAAAAGCGCTGTAAAATTGGCGAAGTCGTTCCAGCCTTTGAGCTGGCCGAAGCGATTCACGTCATTGGTGGCGATTTCGATCAGGCTGCCGCCCGACCAGCAGATGATCGCCGCCCCCAGCACGATGCGCTGG